>Ga0247841_10005521_pt1 | contig 20396 bp, 14 predicted proteins | sample LaCruzMarch2015__2_FD_192410 | JGI IMG/M metagenome (GOLD analysis project Ga0247841, IMG submission 192410) | Freshwater microbial communities from meromictic Lake La Cruz, Castile-La Mancha, Spain - LaCruzMarch2015_18m | ecosystem: Environmental > Aquatic > Freshwater > Lake | place: Spain... | reverse complement strand
ATTATGATCTCTCAATTAAAAATATTATCAACAAAATCTAATCATTGCTGTCTGAATCCAGCCTTATTTTGATGTTGACTAAAGTAATCAAACTATTAGTTGTTGACTTGATATAGTTTGTAATTGATTTCAGCAATTTTGTTCACATAAAACTCCAGTTATATTTTTACTTTCTATCGCTTTTATGTAATACGTTGCTAATCAGTCGAGTTAATAAAAAAGAATGCCCGAAAATTTATAATTTTCAAACATTCTTTCTGACCTTAAAAAACTAACTGTTAAACTAAACCTGATTCTTGTTTAAACGGCGTTTGAACGCTATTTAATGTTTCACTTGGTCCAACCGGTGGAGCTGATTCCAGTGCTAATGATATTTCGTTTTCGAGCGGTATCCATTCGATACGAGGTATGATATATTTTTTCTTTGTTTCCATAAATTCATTTTCTATTTTTCAGTTACTATTTACGATTTAAGATAACACGGGTTGAATTACTTATACCATTCTCATAAACTCGTACCACATAAACACCTGAGTCGTTTATACCATTTGTAATTGTACGATTGACTGTTGTTATACCTTCTGCTACTTGCTGTCCTACTGCATTGTAAATAACATAACTGCTTTTCACAGGAGCAATAATTGTAATTTCATTGGCTGCATTTACAAATACCTTAGCATCAAGTTTAGCCATATTATCAAAACCTGTAGAAACACTCGGAGCATGTAAAACGGGGACTAACCACATCAATTGAAATCGGAGCTCTAAGGTATTCGCAACGCAGGTTTGATATCTGCGCATTTGCAGTCACGATAAAGCTTAATATTATTTGCAATACAACATTTCTTTTCATTTCATTTCTAAGATTTTAAAATACCCATTCTACTTATCCACAGGCACTTTGTAGACTTTCCTGAGTCTTTTCAGTTCATTATGAAGAATCTTTTGTTGTTTTATGTACTTCGGATTATTATAAATATTGTTCATTTCAAAAGTATCCTTTTTGTTATCGTACATTTCCCAATAGTCAATTGCCTCATCTCCTTGACGTTTGGGTTCGCCGTAAAAATGAATTAACTTATAGCGATTTGTTTTTACGCCATAATGTTTTCTGACCTGATGAATTTCGGGATATCCATAATAATGATAATAAATTGATTTACGCCATTTTGCACTTTTACTTTCAAGAATCGGTCGCATTGAAATACCCTGTATGTCATCTGGAATATCAATGCCGGCATAATCAAGAAATGTAGACCCGAAATCGAGGTTCTGAACCAGATTTTTCTTATCAACACGCGGTTTAATTTTTTCAGGATACCAGATAATGATGGGAGTACGAAACGACTCTTCGTACATAAAGCGCTTATCGTACCAACCATGTTCACCCAGATAAAAACTTTGATCAGAAGTATAAACAATCAGGGTATTTTTATCTAAACCTTCTTTTTTAAGATAATCCATTAAACGACCAACACTTTCGTCAACAGAGGCTATTGTTCTGATATAATCTTTTATGTACCGGTTAAAAATAAAAACATCACGCTCCCTACCCTGCAGTTTCCCTGACTGAAAATCCACATTATTCTTGTTGTAATAGTTGCGAAGTTTTATGCTGTCATTACGATCCATTCTACTCCAAATGTCCTTAAACTCTGCCATCTGCCATTTTTCAGGATTAACATCGGATATTTTTAAATCATAAGCCTCAGAGAGATGATTTAAAATTCTCATCTCGGCCGTTTTAGCTGCCGGAGATTTCCCTTCGTATGTATCATAGAAGTTACCCGGCAAAGGGTAGGTTGTATCCTCATAATAATCGAGGTATTTTGTTGAAGGCATCCAGTTACGGTGTGGAGCCTTATGGTGCATATATAGGGCAAACGGTTTTTTTTCATCTTTTACCTTACCAATCCATTCTAAACACATATCAGTAATAAGATCGGTACAATAGCCCCGGCGACGTACTATTGAGCTATCCATTTGGATAAAATCAGGATTATAGTAGTGCCCTTGTCCGGGAAGAATTTCAAAATGGTCGAAACCAGTTGGTAGAGATTCAAGATGCCATTTACCTATCATTGCAGTAGTATATCCACCCTGCTGTAACAGTTTGGGAATTGTTTGTTGTTTGCCATCAAATAAGCCGCTGTTATTCTTCTTTTTATTCATATGGCTATGTTTACCTGTGAGCAACACAGCACGACTTGGCGAACTGATTGAGTTTGTAACATAACTTTTATGAAAAAGTACGCCTTCCCGTGCTAATTTATCAAGATTGGGAGTGTGCCCGTATTGAATGCCGCCATACGCACTCATAGCTCTGAAAGAATGATCGTCGGTCATAATGTGAATTATGTTGGGACGTTCAGCAGACTGAGCAAGTAATGTTAAACCGGCACTAAGTGTGGTTAATGAAACTAAGTTTTTTCTTATCATATTTTAATATTTAATTTTCAGCCGGGGCTACTGCCACATAGTATCTATGATATTATATATATTCAATAACCTACAAACCAATCACTTTCAAAGCCCTTTCTCAATCTTTTCAACTCTTTTTTATACATCACATCATTCGTTACATGCGTCTTTTCGTATGGATCTGATTTTAAATCAATCAGCTGCTCTTCTATTCCCACAGCATCATATTTTAGATATTTCAGTTTGTTTTCACTTACTATCATGCGCCCAATCTCAGTCTCAACACCGAGTGTTTTTCGCCATTTTATTTTTTTTCCTTCCAGTAACGGACGAATGCTTTTGCCACGGGGGTCGGCAACAGCTTTTATTCCGGCATAATCGCAAACCGTTGGCAATAAGTCTAATCCATTCGAAATTAAATGGGTACTATCCACTCTGTTTCCCTGAATATGACCTTTCCACATTACCATAAATGGCACACCTGCCGATTCTTCGTACAGGGCTGTTTTGTGTTCCATGCGGTGAGCGGAGTTCATATCGCCATGATCACTACTGAATATAATCAGGGTGTTCTCTAACTGTCCGGATGCAATCAAAGCATCTAATACAATTTGAATATGACTATCAACCTCTTCAGTCAGCCGGGCATACGCCCATCGATGCATTCGCCACTGTTCATCGGTATAGTTATTACGGGCGCCAATTCTGAAATCACGAAGTTCAAGCAATTTTTTAACTGCCTTTGGTTCATCCATTTGAGGCTCAAAATTTGGAGGAAGCGGCGGACAGTACTTACTAAAAAATTCCTCTTTGGAAATACCATCGGGTATTTGTAAAGCACGTTCAAGCGCAGCAATTTCCTTTTTGCTACGTTGTATCAATAGCTTTTCCTTTTCTGACATAGTAAAATCGCGCAAAGCCAAATAACAAATATCGTGTGGATTTATAAATGATAGCGTCAGATAAAAAGGGTTTTTATGTTCTTGTTTTATAAATGCGGCTGCATCAACAGCTAAACCTTCTCTTTCGTCGTTGCTAATCACCTTAAATCCAATATTTTGTGGCAACAATGGTTTAGGTAAATGTTTTTTACCGCCATAATACAACTCATAACCGGCCTTTTTCAGAAAAAATGGCAAAGTTGTATTACGAATCTCATCAGTAAGTGACTCCTCCGAAAAGTTGAATGAAGCACCATCGTTTTCTCTTACCTGATTACCGTGAATGTCCTTAAATTCACCTGCAAATCGACCAGTCATCATGCTTACACGAGACGGGACACTCACCGGATTAGCACAATAAGCCCGTGTAAAACGAACCCCGTTTTCTGCAATATAATCCATTGCAGGTGTTTTAACCCATTTATTGCCGGCACAACTCATCATGTTGGCATGTTGCTGGTCGGTGAATATATAAATAATATTGGGCATTTGAGCTTCGGCAAGATTGGGTAAGATTGCCGAAAAAGCAACTGCTGATAGTTTTAACTTCATAATTTCTATTATAGCTTGTTCTATACTTGTTATTTTATTGTTTTTATTAAAAAGGAGTTTCTTATTCAATATCGAAGCAACTCTACTTTACTATAAACTTTTGATTTTCTAACAAATAAACTCCGTTTTTTAATTCAATCTGTATTTGTCCGTTGTAAATCATACCTTCCCATACAAGTTTTCCGGTTATATCATAAATAGAAAACAAGTTCTTTGGAATATCACCATCAATTCTGATAATCCTATCCCTATAATCAATCTTCCATTTGTTTTTTTCAACAAATATTTCATTACTGGAAGTTAATGAATTCTCATCAAACATAATTTTCTCATTGTATGTCTTCCATTTTTTATTCTCAATGCTATTTGCAGCCGAATCATTGGTGTTTTTAGAAATATTCATATCTACTATAGCATCTAAAGCATTGATATTATCTTTTATTTGCCCCCAGTTATAAATACAGGTTAATCGGGTATTTTTTGATAATGTTATTTGAAGAGCAGTTACCCAATCAGCTTTGGTTTTTGTACTTCCCTGAAGTAACCACTCAATAGCTGCCCAATACGGAGCATCACTTTTGGCAAGTGCAGCCATGGCTGTTAGGTCTTTTGTTGGATCAGCAGCATGGCCGTAAAACGACCATCCGGGACAAGAATAAGCATTGATAGACGCAGAATAAAGCGTTTCCCCTACAGCCCATCCACCACCATGTACAATAATCTGATTGCGGGAAAAACCTAAATCAAATACAGTTTTTGATAAGTTTTCCAGGTTTCGGCGAACTACTTCTGTAAGCATTTGCTCCGTCAATGTACCCGATGTAGCAATTCCGGCTGTTTTAACAGCTGCATAACCAGTTGCCTGAACGCCTCTTGAAGGTAACATATCCATATTCCGTTTGATTGCAGGATCGTTGGCCTCCGGTTGAGTAAGATAACTATTCCCATTGGGGATATAAAAAAGATTAGCACCAATAGAACTTTCCCAGCCAACTACCACACCTGCTAAAAGAAACTTCTTATTTTCCGGTAATTCATCGTACCAGGTTTTAAGCGCTTGGGCACCTTTTGTTAATTCCACTTTCCATGCGTTTATATATGCCGGACTCATAAGATTCGGAGCTGGCCTTTTTCTCATTTGTTTTCCCCAATTTAACCAACAGATTTTTATGGCGGCATCCGAATTCCAATCGTACCATTCTACATTATTTTTATTGTCGGGATTGTATCCTCCAATGGTTGGATCCCACCAATTCCACAAATCAGGGCGATAATCCCAGTAATACTCCGTATCAAATTTGACTAAAATTGGAATATCATATTTCTTTGCCAAAGCCAGTTGTCTATTCAAATTAGCCAAAAAGACTGTAGGTACATTATTAAGTACGGGAACAATAATTCCTATCCCTACAGCTACTCTTTTGTTCGATTGAGCACCATATTTGGCTACAATAGCCTGAACTTCTGCTTCAGAAAAATTAGTTTGGTTAATTAAAATAAATTTGTCGGCAAATCCTGATGTTGCTGCAAATCTGTTCAACACATTCACTGCATCAGAAACGTCAATATTTTTTCCACCAGGCCTATCCATTTCTTTCTCAGTAGCTACGTGATCAAATTTTGAAAGTGTGGCCAAATTTCCACCCTGCATCATCATCATATTGGAATTAGCAAAGCAATAAGAAATTACACCCCATGACTGTGAAGCATCTGTAATCCGACTAACCACCTTTGTGCTTGTTCCAACAGCTGTAAGCTCATTGCTTAAAGCCACACAATTCGTTATCAAACCACCTCTAACTCCGGCAATACCAGCCACTTTTACTACACCTGCAGTTGCGATTCCGGTCAAATTACCTGTTGCAATACAATTTGTGGTATTCGGACAATTTCTCCCTGCTATACCTCCAACCGAAACAGCCTGATAATTACCTTCAATTCTGATACTGCCATGTGCATAACAGTTAATTACTTCGGGACGAACTGTAGCTGTTCCATCCGAAACACCAACTATCCCACCGGCACTTAAAAACACATTTGAAATATTATTCAATATTAAACTTTTACTATTAATCGAAATGTCAGTACCGCAGTTTTTTACGAATGATCCCGTTTCCATACGTCCTGCAACACCTCCAATTGAAAGGTTTTGTATTGCTAGATTATTATTTATGGCACCGCTAACCTTACAGTTTACAATCTGAGTATTGTTCTTAATCAAAGAAGCGATTCCACCAACAAAGCAAGAATTAATCGTAGTGATGGCACTATTATCCATACTACACATAATATTCAAATTTGATATTACAGCTCCATCACACACACCAAAGAGTCCTGCATAAGCAGTAACTGAGGAATTATTGAATATATATTTTAGCCCTGAGATAGTATGATTACTGCCATCAAAGTTTCCTGAAAAGCTTACTAACTCATTTTTCCCAATTGGCTCCCAAGTCTCATTGATAAAGCTCAGGTTAGATGCTAATTTAAAATAAACATCATTGTTTGAATAATCTGAGTTTTGATCATTAATTTGATCCCGAAAGAATCTAAACTCCTCTATATTAGTTATTAGATATGGATTCACTTTACTTCCACTGCCTGGTAATGATACAATCTGAGCGGATAGGAATTGAAAGAATAATGACAATATTACCGGAATAATTAACTTCTTCATGTTATAAATTTCTATCATTACTGTCCCATTAAAATCTAAAAGAGTTCTTTGAAATATTTGAAATTTAGTAAGTTGCATCGATTTTTCGATTAAACGGATTTCAATTTGCAATTTTGCAATCATAAAACAGATTTGCAAATGCATAAAGATAAATACGTTTTCGCTCAGTTAGCATCTTTCCTGGATAGGAATAAGTTTAATTACATTGTTCGCAAGTACGATGGTGATAAATACATCAAACATTTTACCTGCTGGAATCAGTTGCTTGCATTAATGTTTGGGCAATTGTCTAACCGTGAAAGCTTGAGAGATTTGATAGTTGCTCTTGACGCTCACCACTCCAAAAGTTATCATTTGGGAATGGGCAAGAATGTTTCAAAATCATCATTGGCAAGAGCCAATCAGGACAGAGCCTATCAAATTTTTGAAGAGTTTGCTTATTTTCTGGTAAATCAAGCCCGAGAAAAACGGGTTTCTGACATTTTCAAAATCGGAGGCAATGTCTATGCTTTTGATTCAACTACAATTGACTTATGCCTTTCCGTATTCTGGTGGGCTAAGTTTCGTAAGAAGAAAGGCGGAATAAAAGTACATACATTGTTTGATGTAGAAACTCAAATTCCTGCATTCTTTCATATTACAGAGGCTTCTGCTCACGACTCTACGGCAATGAAAGAAATTCCCTATGAATCAGGTTCGTATTATATATTTGACCGTGCATACAATCACTTTAAGATGTTGTATAAGATTCATCAGATTAGTGCTTTCTTCGTTGTAAGAGCAAAGAAGAATCTTCAATACCAGATTATTAAATGGAAACGAAGATTGCCAAAGAATGTACTTTCAGATTCGACGATTGGATTGACCGGCTTTTACCCCAAGCAATACTTTCCGGAACATCTTCGGATAGTCAGATATTGGGATAATGAACAAAAGCGCGAACTCGTGTTCGTAACCAATGCCTTTCACATTTCTGCTCTTCAGGTTGCAGAGCTTTATAAAAATCGCTGGCAAGTGGAGCTTTTCTTCAAATGGTTAAAGCAGCATCTGAAAGTCAAGAAGTTCTGGGGCACTACTGAAAATGCTGTTCGGATTCAAATCTATACTGCAATATGCACGTATTGTTTGATAGCAATAGTCCAAAAAGACATGCAACTTAATAGAAGTACATATGAAGTTTTACAGATTTTGAGCATATCATTAACAGACAAAACTCATCTTCGAGAACTGTTCGATAAAACTAAATTTCAAAATGTCAAAGATCGTTTTAGGCTTAATGAGCCAAATTTATTTAATTTTTAATTAGTCCTAAATTTTAATGGGACACTATTGAATTTCTATTGTAAATAAAACACCTCCTTTAGTTCAACCGATACCGGCGAATTATCGGCATTCGTTTCCATTATATCAGCCATAAAAGCCCACCATTTCTGTACAATTGGGTTATTACCCAAGTCCTGCGAACCTGCACCGCCTTTTACTTTTTGTGAAGCAAAAAGAATATTCGTTTCCTTATCCCAAAAAATAGAATAATCGTACACACCACTTTCTTCTATCATTTGCTTTAACACCGGCCAAATTTCATTGTGCCGTTTTTCATACTCTTTCTCAAAACCTGGTTTGAGAAACATTTTAAATGCTTTACGTTCCATAAATTCAGGTGTTTAACTGTCCGTATTTTTTACACAATTCAATAAACTTTAATACACGTTCCGAGGATACATCGTTTTGCAAAATATGAGCAGGAGCTATCATATACCCACCATTTTTGCCTAAAATGCTTATTTTTTCTATGATATCATTTTCTAATGCTTCGTCAGTTCCATTGGGCAATAAATCCTGCTGATCGATAGCTCCCCAAAAGGCGAATTTATCGCCAAAGCGGTCTTTCATGTCTTGCGGTAAATGCCCGGGAACGCCGGGCTGTACAGGATTGAATACTTCAAATCCTATTTCCTTAATATCGTCGAGTAATTCGGCTACCGCACCATCACAGTGAAGAATAGGAATAACTTCGGGGTTAGCTTGTTTGAATGTATCCACCATTTTTTTATAAATAGGTTTCAGTTGCGAGCGGAAAGTCTCAGGCGGAATAATTAAACTGAGTTGTGTGCCAAAATCGTCACCAAACCAAATTGCATCTACACCTCGTTTAATCAGTTCAAGACCAATTTTTGTCTGATACTCACCACATGCTTCGAACAAAGGAATCACGTACTCGGTTTCAAGCATCATATCAATCAACAGTTTTTCCATGCCCGCCAGTTGGTGTCCGAGCGAAAAAACAGTAACTTCAATATCACCAAAAACTAGATAATCATTTTTGTATTTGGCTATTAACGCTTCCGCATCGCGGTAACGACCGGGTGCATACGGGTCGGGGAATTTAAAATTATCAATATCAGCTTTTGTTTCGGCATTAGCCAGAGGGTATTCCAATACTTCTACATAGATATCACCCATGCGCATCCGCATTTGATATTCGTTTAACCAAGTACCATCGGCATCTTTTACTATTCTGTAATTATCCGATACTGAAGCACCCGTTACTACAACATCGCTTCCCAGAGCAATACGTATTTCGTTAGCACTAATGCGGTAGGTAACATCTTCATAAGGATTCTCGGTATAATGGGCCGGAATACCCAGTTTTTGGGCGAAATGATCGCTTAGTTGTCTGCACAGGTCAAATTGAATAGGTACTCTGTCGGGTAATCCCGGCAACTTTTTGAATGCTTTTAAAACTCTTTCTCTTGAATTCATGGTAATTACTATTTAATTATTGGTATATTTTTTTATAGATACAGGTCCTATTAAACCGGATGGAAGCAGTGGCGAAATAGCTTTATGCACACGCATATTCGTAAATGTTTTTCTTTGATTTTCGGGCAGATTTTCATCCCCAATCAAGCGATTTGGCCAAAGATTTACAACTTCAATGCTTAATTCATTTTTGCCGGGTTTCACTGCTTTCGAAATATCCACCTGAAAAGGTTTGCGCCAGACCACTCCCAGATCTTGTCCGTTAACAGTGATTTTTGCAGAAACAGAAACATCACCCAAATTAAGATAGAGTGATTTGCCATTAATCGCATCCGCGGCTAATTCAAAGGTATTGCTATAAACGGATGCTCCACTATAATGCCTGATTGCCTGAACAGGACTTTTGCTCCAATCAACCAGTTCTGAAAACTTAAAAAGACCATTTTTCGCGTCATCGTCAAGCGTAGTTTCCGGATAAAGCCATTCTTTATCAAACTTCACGGTCCAAGTCCCCTTCACTTCGGAAATTATGTTCAGTTGGTCGAAGTTTAAATTCACTGCTGTAGCATCGGGTGATTTCTTTTTAGGAAATACGATAAACCATGAATCATAGGGATTGAATTTCAACGGGATATGAGTCTGGCCTTTTATGACTTTGAATTCAGGAAGTACTTTTTTCTCACCGGTAACGGGATTCCACAACTCTGGTTTCCTCCCCTTGACACGAAAAATAGCATTGACAATTTCGTGTTTGTTTTTCCGGTTTGCAACAAAATAAACTTCAGTATCAGGAGTGCTGCGGTGTATGAAATCGATAAAAGTCAATTTCTTATCGTAATTTACTTTTACATTTTCAGCCATGTAATGCATTTTTTCGGTAACTGTAAATACGCCTGGTTTTGTTTCTTCAGTAGCTATTGCGGGATAGTTAGGGAAAAGTTTTAGGTTTTCGGACTCTATTTCAAAATCCGGCTTAATTCCTTTCGACAGGAGCACTTCCCGAATGCTTTTGCCAAACACGATTTTTCCTTTGCCGTATTTATTTTCTTTGATTGTATTTCCGTTTATATCTCCCCACAATTCGGCAGCCACACTGCGTACATCTTCGTCACATGTTGGATAGTTATTTAATCCCGGATCGCGAACGGGACGAGGACCAATCACTGTAGCGCCCGCTTTTACAAGTTCTTTTATTTTGGTTATGATTTCAACAGGCATAAAATCTTTATCAGGCAAAACCAGCACTTGATAACTCATGCCATCGGGCAACATAATTTTGCCATTTTTCACACTCAACCGCGTTAACAACACCTCTGCATTGCATACATCATAATCGTATCCTTTTCCTAATGACGGATTTACATTCTTGCCGGGTACGGTGTTTGGCGCCCAGTCGCCGTTATAAAACAATACATCTGCCACAAACAATCCACTTTGTAATACACTGGAACAACGGGTGAGGTATAGAATCCATGATGATGCTGTCTGATTCCACCAGGTTACGTTTGGATTAAAATGTGTACCGGCACCATATTCATAACCGGGTTTTTTATCACCCACTCTGCTCAGGGTTTGTGTATGAAAAGAAATGCGATTAATCCCTTCGCAAAATGCTCGGTCGGCAACTGGTTTAAGTATTTCCGGATATTCTACCCAGTGCGATGTGTTTGTAAACGATTCGGTGGTAGCAATTCGTTTTCCATAGATATGAGCAGCGGAGGCTGTTTGCTTGCACACATAATTTTGATCATTATGGTCGATAAAAGCTTTTCCGTTCCAAAACTCACCCATCGGTCTATCTATACGACCCAGATTCTTCAATGCATCGATACAAACTGTACCCGACCAGCTTGGACCAGCAGACTCGCTTTCGGACAACATGCCGTATTGATGGCTTTTTTCGGTTAATCGACCGAGCGATTCATCCGCAAAAAGGTCGGCTGCAGTTTTCCGATAATCGTACAGAAAGCGGTCTGATATTTCGGCACTTCCTACAATTCGTCCTGAAAAAACGGGCAAATATGGAGTAGGGTCATATCCACGATAGCTTTTGAATTTTGCCAGCAGTTTATCTGTCCAGTTTGGATATCCATCTTCGTAACTATCTGTATGGAAATACTTAAGGGTTTTACCCACATATTCTTTACCGGCATCAGCTATCAAAATATCTCCCATATACTTAAACATGGTATCAACCGACGCTGCATTCAGCCAATCAACCGCCAATGCCCCTTCGGTCATTTCGGGCAATACACAAACCAAAGGCGCTCCTGTAGCCACGTGCCCCGTACGTATAATTGTCCATTCACCCTCAGGCACTTGCCAGTCAATGCTGCCATCCGGTTTTAGTCGAGAAGTTAAATCAATGATATCGTTTATCATTACTGGCTCATCATTCGAACTGTTTTTAATGCCTGCAATAGTAGGTTCCATTAAATTATCGGGCGTAATATGACAGTTAGCATCTTTCCGATTCGTTTTAGCATCGAGCAATAGGAGGCGTTCGCCGGTAAACCTGCTTTTCTGATTTTCTTTTTCACGAAAAGCCACCACTGCATTATCACGATAATCCATTTTTTCGAGAGGCCATTCCATTTGCAGTTTTACATTGAACTGATAAGGTGGTTTATAGCCACCTCTAGGATTAGGAACAGGTAGTTTACCCGCAAAACGTTGCGGTCCTTTAATTTGCATTTCAGATTGTACAAACCAACGCCCATTCATCTCGGGTGTAATCCACGGACCTCCCATCGTCCAGCCGCTCGCACAAAAATTCACACCAACTTCCAATCCCAAACGAGCTGCTTCATGGATGGTGTGTTTGTAGAGTTCGCGCCATTCGGGCGAAAGAAAAACAGGACCACGTTCCGGAATTACATTTTTATTTTGGGGCCAATTACTTGATGTGATGAGGGTTACTCCCCCCATTCCTTTTGCCTTAAATTCTTCCAAATCGCGGGTAATGGAAGGTTTATCCGCCAGACTGTTGAGCCACCACCAAAACGAGGTAGGTTTAGCGGTTACGATAGGCTGATCAAAATTTCGCTGAACATTATTGTAATTTAACTCATTCTGAGACAACAATATATCAACTGATAAAGTTAAGATGATAATGAGAAATGATAATTTAAGTTTAAACATGCTATTCGGTTTAAAAAGATGAATTAATTTTCAGTCATACTTGGTGGTAACGCACCATCTGTAGCCCATTTCGAAGGTTTTACGCCCATCACAAATTCGAAATTAGCACCATTGGTTATATCCGAATGACGAAACCATGTTTTGTTGAAAGGCTGACCATTTAGTTTACAGGATTGAATATAAATTGCCTCTTCTCCCTTTTTTAGTTTTTTGGGTAAAAGCGTTTTAATATTGATTTGCTTGCCATTTTCCATTGTAAGTGAGGAAGATACTGCAGGTGTACCAATCAAATAGACATCCGTTCCGGCTATCGGATAAAATCCCATGGTATTGAACACATACCAACCCGACATACTACCCGAATCTTCGTTGCCGGTAACGCCTTTTAGTCCCAATGTGTAATTTAAGCGAATCGTTTTACGTATAATTTCGGCTGTTTTCCAGGGCTTACCTACATAGTTGTAGTAAAGTGGGAGCATAAAATCGGGTTCGTTGTTAATATTAAAATAATCGTTCAAAAAAGGATGACCGGTTCGCCCTGATTTTGTAAAAAATGTATCCAGTCGCTGTTCAAATCTCTGTGCACCACCCATGTATTTTATAAGCTCTTTTATATCATGTGGCACAAAAAACGAATATTCCCAGGCATTGCCTTCATAAGTCCATCCTTCAATTCCCCCTATCTTATTCAGATTCATGGTTCTGTCAAACTTACCTTGTTTGTCTCGGGGCATAACAAAACCTTTCGCACCAAAAGCTTCCATATCGGCACACCAGATATTTTTCCAGTTGTGCGCTTGTTTGTAATATTTTTCAGCAATGTCATTTTTATTCAAACCTTTTGCAACCTGAGCAATGCAAAAATCATTAAATGCATATTCCATTGTCCGACTTCCAGACCGTTCGTAATTAGTTGATACATAGCCTAAAGTATTATAATCAGGCAAACCACCTCGACCTTGTTTCTTCTCGTATTCACCGGGAGGAACTGTTGCATTCTTAATCATCGATTGGAGGCACTTTTCGTAATCAATTCCTTTCAAGCCTTTTGTGTATGCATCTGCCACCAATACATCGGCGTTGCTTCCGCCTTGCGTCATAGCATACGAGTTTCCACTCCAGGCATCTGGCATATAACCTTCGTTTTCGTAAATATCGATAAGCCCATTCATAATATCAACTTGCTTACTTTCATTGATTAATGTTACGAGAGGATGTGTAACCCGATAGGTATCCCAGATACAGAAAAAATCGTCAAAATAAGGCTTGTCCGATTTCCATTTCGGATTTTCTCCTGTGCGGTTTACCGGCTGATGCATGGTGTGATATAAAGCAGAATAAAAGATTTTTTTCGTAGTATCGTTATTTGTTGTAATTTGTATTTTATTCAGTTCTTTATTCCATAAACCGCGGTTTTCAGCCACTGTTTTGTCAAAATCCCAATGATTCAACTCTTTGGACAGATTTTGTTTCGCTTTTTCGACACCAAGGAATGAAATTCCCACTTTAAGGCGAATGGTTTGACCAGCAGAAACATTGTAGGTAAAATATCCACCCACAGGCTCATTGGTGTCCGGTTCCACCTGTCTTCCAATATGTATGTTATTTGATTTCCACGTTCCAGATTTTAAACAGGGCGCATCGGCAATGGCATAAAAGAACACAGTATATGCATCGCCCCCACCCCAACCTTTGCGCACGCGGGTGTAGCCTTGCATTTCGCGGTCAGATAAAATACGAATTTCGGATCCCACTAATTTCTGAGTCCAATGACCATCTTGTCCCCAAACTAACATACTGCCCAAATCGAAAAGGATATTAGCATTCCCCGCTTTATTAAATGTATAGGAATGAAAACCCACACTATGCGTAGCGCTGAATTTGGCATCAATATCGTAATCGGCATAATTTACAGAAAAAAGTCCCGGAGCAGGTAGTTCGTTTTTGCGCATTGACCCGTAGTTTTTTGTTTTCATGTCTCCACTTGTAGCCATTACCAGCACATTGCCATATTTTGGGTTGCCTCCACTACCTGAAACATGCACATGACTGAATCCCTGAATTTTACCTTCGTTATCGTAGCCCGAATTGGTGGTTTTCTGGTTGCAATCGGGTCCCAATTTCACCATTCCGTAAGGCACGCAAGCTCCGGTAAAGGTATGACCGCCCAGCCATACATGCTTGTCGGCAGCCCAAAGCGGGTCAACGTATTGCGTTAAATCTAATTGATTTGTAGTTTGTGCAAATCCATTAATGCCTGTAATAATTAGCATTGCAATAGTAAGATATTTGAATTTTGATTTCATTTTTTAATAAATAGTTTGTTAACTGATAATTATTTTTCTGTTTAATTCTTTGATAATATAAAATCCTGACTTTAGTGAAAATGCTGTTGTGTTACTAACTGAATCTTTGATTTGAATTTCCCTGCCACTCAAGTCAATAATTGTAAGTTTTTTACCAATTTCAAATCCTGTTATTTCGAGTTTTCCTTTTGATGTAGTTACTTGTACTATATTATTCGAAAGGTTGTTAACAGCTGTAGCAGGACGATATACAGAAAAGCAAGCCTGATTCAATGATGTAGGCAAGGTGGTTCTGTAATCTATTATCAACTGCTTTAATGAAGTTACAATTTCAGGTTTTGAAGTCCTGATATTAATGGCTTCGACAGTATCGTTTTTCAGGTCGTACATTTCCATGGTTGTGGCGGTATAACTTTCATCGGTTATAAGTTTGTTATCACCGTTTATCACCGCATATTTTTTCGAATAATACCAAAACAGGGGCTTTGTTCGTTGAATTATATTACCCTCACACGCACTTTTCATATTTTCACCATCAGGTGTAAAATTATTCGGAAGCTGTGTATTTGTCAGCGCACAAAGTGTAGGAAATAGGTCAACACCGGCAATTTGTGTTGTTTTATCAACTTTCCCTTTAGGTAATCCAGTAGGCCAACTAATAATTAAAGGCGTTCTTATACCTCCTTCGTAAAGTGTACCTTTTGTTCCCCTGTGGCCGCCGGTTGTACCAAAGTTATAGTAATTCTGATTGCCAATTACATCGCTTCGAACTGCAGGTCCGTTATCACTTGCGAACACTACAATCGTATTTTCATATAATCCTTGAGCTTTTAAAGCTGCAATAATCCGCCCTACGCCATTATCTTCATCGGTAATTACACCGGCATATTTTCGCTCCCTTTCATCCGTAATATGCAAATTGGCATTCAGGCCGGCAGTAGTAGGACCAATGGGTACATGGGGCTCGTGCGTCCACACTTGAACATAAAAAGGCTTGCTGTGCGTAGTATTAATATAATTTACAGCCCTATCGTAAACAGTACGAATGGTGGTTTGAAAAATAGTTGACCCCAAACCCGGCCAAGGACCACGCATTGGTTCAGCCACATCGAAACCATAAGCCTCAACCCTTGGAGCATCAGCAGCACAGCCCGTAGCCGAAGCCTCTTCAACCAAATGCCATTTCCCGAAATGAGCTGTTTCGTATCCTCCGGTTTGTAATGCTTTGGCTATGGTGGGTGCATTAGGGTCGAGCCAATCCACCTGATTATTTTTGTAATTTAAAGCCATTTCCAATTGCATGTGGATACCATAACGAATAGGAAAACTACCCGTCAACATACCACAGCGGCTTGGCGAAGAAATGGGATTAGCTACATAAAACTGATGAAAATCAATACCATTCGTAGCCAATGCGTCAATATTCGGAGTGCGAAATCGCTGGTGTCCATGACAACTAATATCGCCCCATCCCATATCATCTGCCAGAATAAATACGATGTTTGGTTTCGTACCAGACTGAGCGAGTGCTGTTCCAAGCAGAAACGGACTAATTAATAGTGTTTTGCTAAAAATATTCATTGACATACTTATTTGTTGATTGATTTTATAGCTTCCAATGCTGCCAAATTGCTGTTGATTTGTCCCCAATTATAAATGCAAACCAAACGGGATTTATTGGCAATTGACTTATTTAATGCATTAGTCCAATCACTTTGTGTTTTATCAGTTCCCTGCAATAGCCATTCGATAGCAGCCCAATACGGAGCATCGCTTTTGGCAAGTGCAGCCATGGCTGTTAAATCTTTTGTAGGATCAGCCGCATCGCTATAAAACGACCATCCGGGACAAGAATAAGCATTGATAGACGCAGAATAAAGCGTTTCACCTACAGCCCAACCACCACCATGTACAATAATCTGATTGCGGGAAAAACCTAAATCAAATACAGTTTTTGATAAGTTTTCCAGGTTTCGGCGAACTACTTCTGTAAGCATTTGCTCCGTCAATGTACCCGATGTAGCAATTCCGGCTGTTTTAACAGCTGCATAACCAGTTGCCTGAACGCCTCTTGAAGGTAACATATCCATATTCCGTTTGATTGCAGGATCGTTGGCCTCCGGTTGAGTAAGATAACTATTCCCATTGGGGATATAAAAAAGATTAGCACCAATAGAACTTTCCCAGCCAACTACCACACCTGCTAAAAGAAACTTCTTATTTTCCGGTAATTCATCGTACCAGGTTTTAAGCGCTTGGGCACCTTTTGTTAATTCCACTTTCCATGCGTTTATATATGCCGGACTCATAAGATTCGGAGCTGGCCTTTTTCTCATTTGTTTTCCCCAATTTAACCAACAGATTTTTATGGCGGCATCCGAATTCCAATCGTACCATTCTACATTATTTTTATTGTCGGGATTGTATCCTCCAATGGTTGGATCCCACCAATTCCACAAATCAGGGCGATAATCCCAGTAATACTCCGTATCAAATTTGACTAAAATTGGAATATCATATTTCTTTGCCAGGGCCAATTGATTATTCAAACTTGCTAAAAACGTTGCAGGAGCACTATTAAGCACTGAAATAATAATTCCTAGGCCTACAGCTACTCTTTTATTCGATTGTTCGCCATACTTCGCAACAATAGTTTTAATTTCGGTTTCTGTAAAAGTGGTCTGATTTATAATAACATACTTATCAGCACGGAGCGGTTGTTTTGCCACACTCACAACTACTTTGTATTTCTTAACAGTTCCATCCTCAGCAAATGCTTCATATAATACAGGCTTAGTAAAGTCGTTAATTGTGACATTGCTTGTTTGTATCACTCCATTTACTTTTACTTTTACAAGTGTATTAATAGTACTGAATTTTGCTTTTAGTCTTGACACATCGGTGCCCTTTGGCAAACTGTCCTTGTTTTGAATAATGAAGGTATTGGGAGCTGATTCAGGGCTAATGGTAAAAGTATAAACCAATCCAATAGTTTCTTCTTTCTCGAAACTAAATTTATCAATTCCGGTATCACCATTCAACTCAACAGTAGGTTTACACCCGAAAATAATAAGTAATAAAATTAAAAGTTGGTGCATTTTTTTCATGTTTTTTTAATCTGTTTAATTATTTATTTGCCATTGCCATCGAAATTACCCATAAAGTTTACAATATAAATTGTCTCAATGGGTGACCAGTCGGCTTTTTCAGCAATTAAAAAAGTATAAAGTAATTACCTACATTGTCGTAAGTAGTGTTGTGATCATAGATTTGATTTCGAAAGAATTTCAGTTCATCTACGGTATTTATTAAAAACGGATTGGCACTGACTCCTGTTTCCGACAGGTCACTAACTGTATGCACTGAAAGCATACCAATTGACAGACAAAATATCAAAAAAAGTGCATGTAATATAGTTGGCATCTTGATTTTTTCTAAGTTTTTAAAATGAATAATTTTCAGGTTAATTTAATAGGATTAGCATCGAGAAATTCAAGTTCTTTAGTATTGTTTGTTTCATTCGGCCCCGATGGCGGTGAAGATTCCAATGCTAATGATATTTCGTTATCGAGCGGAATCCATTCGATGCGAGGTTTGATATATTTATTCTTTTCCATAATACTTATTTTGTTTCGTGTTTCACATTTCGTGTTCTTTTATCAACACATCAACGTATCAGCACATCAACACATTATTTAATTATTACTATTGTTGATTGATAATTTACCTTCACTACATACACGCCTGCATTTAGTTTTGTGTTTCGTGTTTCGTGTTTCAGGTTTACAATGCCATTTTCGATTAATTGTCCTACTGCATTGTAAATGGCATAATTGCTTTTTTCAGGTGCAATAATCGTAATTTGATTGGCGGCATTTACAAAAACTGAAATCTGTTCTTTGTCTGCATTGGTTATGCCTGATGCCACACCAGAAGCTTTGAATAGTAGACTGAAACGACTCTCGTTGTTGATAGTTGATGCAGTTGTATTAAAAGTGTATTCTGTTGTTGGAAGCAGTTCAGTTTGTGAACCTTGTTCTTTATCCAGCAAATATACTTTTGTTCCACTTGTTAAGTTGCTGAGTTCGGATGCTTTAAGTTTTAATCCGGTAGCAGCAGCTTTAAGTGTAAAGCCAAGAGGCAATTGCATATTGTCGGTAAGTTCGTTTAGTCCGTTTATTGCCAAGCGTTCGCTACTAGCAGTAGTATACAAGTCGGGCAAAGCAGTGCTGTTATTCATCATTTTTGGTGAATCGTAATTGTCGAAAGTATTGGCAGCAGCGGCATCGAAGTATATCAAGGTTTCGTCTGATTGACTACCATTTACTAATTGCAGACGTACGAGTTGGCGATCGTAAGCTTTAGGCGCTTTGAATTTATTGTTATCGCCCACACCGTGAAAACGCATATTATTTTTGAATGTAAGCAACACATTATGAGTTGAAACTGCGGTATTTGGATTTACACGAATCCAGAATGCTTGCATAGGAGGAATTAGCTCGTTGAGTACACTATTTACACTTGAACCTCCAACAACCGTATGGCTTGTACCATTGTAGGTTGTAAACACATAATCGCCATTGGTATTTTTGGTACGATACCAAAAGCTGGTGCTAATACTATCGTTGGTTGCATCAGCTAAAAATCCATTTTCGCTAGTCCCCCATTTGAGGTACGAAGGATATGGATTGCCAATGAGGTTGAAACCGCGACCCGAAGTACCCGATTCGGTACGACTAACGGTAATAGTCACATCACCCGAATTAGTTGTACCCAATACGTTTACTGTTCCGGTTGTGCCGGTAACTTCAGGAGTGCTTGTGGCAACCTGAACATAACCTTTACCTCTTACCAACGTACCATTCGTTACCGGAACCCATGCTTTGGTTGCTTCGTTCCATCCCCGAACACCTGTACCACGATTTAACCAACTGTAATCGGCTGCCGAAACCGGCGAACTTAAATACCAGTTACGACCGGCACTTACTTGTTGTTTAACGGTAGCAGTAATTGTGGGTGTACTGTAACTATCTAAAATAGTAGCTGTAGCGTCGGTAGTACTTTCGAGTGTGATTCCATTTGTAACATTTAAATTTCCAGCAGTAATTGTCAGTTTTCCTCCGGCAGCTATTGTTACCGATTTCAAAGCTTTAGTAGCACCAACAGTCAATTCAGCACCCGAAGCAACTGTTACATCGCATGTTGTACAGCTAATATCAGCGGCATTGGTTGTACCCGAACTTATAGACACTGTATTGGGCTCGAAATTAGCAACCAATGTGCGATTTGCTGAAGCTGTAAATGTATAACTTGCATTCGTTGAAACTTCGGAGCCTGATTCCGTCCAGTTTACAAAATGATTGCCGGTAGTTGGAGTAGCAGTCAGGCTTACTGTTTGTCCACTAAACACCGTTGATCCACCAGCAATTGTTCCTTTTGCTGCATCGTTTGAACTTGCAAATACCGCCGACCATGTTTTCAGATTTACACCATTGTTGGTTGGATTGGATGATACGTACGCATTTAATCCGGTAATAAAGTCATTGCTTGTTATATTTAAGCCATTTGGAGTCGTTTCTCCGTAAAAGACACCCA
>Ga0247841_10005520_pt1 | contig 20400 bp, 16 predicted proteins | sample LaCruzMarch2015__2_FD_192410 | JGI IMG/M metagenome (GOLD analysis project Ga0247841, IMG submission 192410) | Freshwater microbial communities from meromictic Lake La Cruz, Castile-La Mancha, Spain - LaCruzMarch2015_18m | ecosystem: Environmental > Aquatic > Freshwater > Lake | place: Spain... | reverse complement strand
TGGTTTGTCTTCTCCAAACAATACTCTGATAAGGTTTCAGAAGATACCAAGAGGGGAATGGCTTCAAAATTTGAAGATGGAAAAGCTCTTGGAACATATAAACATTGATATTATTTTCTTCCATCTGGATTTCATCAACCACATCAAAAATTCTTCAAACTATGGCAACAGGCATTTAGGATGAAAATAGATGAAAATAAATCAGACAAGGTTATTGTAAACCGGCTCAAAAAGAAATGATATGTAAAACAAAGATTTAATGACACTGGCAAGGTAGTAAAAGAAACAGAGTTCAAAGGTAAAAATATGTATGCAATACGAATTGATCCTTTTTATTATGGAATGTTTTATCGTAAAGATGATTTTGTTAATCTAAATGATCTTAATACCTGATATGAACCTTTGATATCAGAATCCGATCATCAATATCTGATTGAAAGGCATTATGATAACCAATGACCTAAATCAAGAAAAGAGGTAAAAGAGGAATTTTATTATGCCACTCCATTGCCTCAAGACTTTATTAAGACAGCAGACAATTATAGTCTAACCTTTAATTTGCCGAATATAAAAAGATTTCGCAAGAAATTAGTCAGACTACAAGTTACAAATCCTGATACTACTCTTTGAAATATTATAAACCCAGAACAGATCAGATATAGGTGTGCTAATGATAAATCTAAATATAAATGATTAGAAATTAAATATGATTCTGTAGAAAAGATTATAATGCAGACATTAAGTAAAATGAAGCTACCTGATGATGCATATGAAAAATATCGTGTGTTTATGGTAAGTAAATTTGAAGAGAGGTTAAAAAAACGTACTAAAGAAAAAAGATGACTAGAATTGGATAAAAATAAATTTGAAAGAAAACTTAATGACTATATACTAAAATATATGTGAGAGAAAAAAGACGAAAAAGAACAAGAGATTTATGATAAAGAAAAATATAGGCTTACAACACTTATACATAATATACAAGCAGATATTGATATACTCAAAGATAATGAAAGAAATGATATATTAGAATCTGAAGCACTGTTTGAAGTAATACAAAATGCTAGTAAAAATTTTCCCTGAAAAAATTATGTTCAAAAAAGAAAAATCGTCAGCTTATTGTTTTTGAACATAACAATAAACGACGATTCATCGGTAACTACCTATCTTAATCCTTGATTAGAGGATTTATTCACGTATGGGGCGGCTGACGAGATTCGAACTCGCGACATCCCGAGTCACAGTCGAGCGCTCTAACCAACTGAGCTACAGCCGCCATATACATAGTACCTAATGTTTTGATTATTGAACCTCCCACGGTGGGTAGCTACAATCACCATTACACAAAAAATATTGGTGTGGGTGTATATGTATTCTTTTCCCTCCAAAAATCAAGAAATGTTTTACACATACGCTATATTGTTTCTCTCTCCTCCTCATTAGCTACCAACCATTTATCTCTGCATATGATATAATCACTAATAACCATTTTTTTAAAAAAATTATATAACTAAAGTTTTTTTAGGGCCTAGACTTAAGAATATAGTTACTACCTTACAAATATAAAATAGATATATAGGTGTATGTCTATATCTTAATTTGACTAGAGAGCTCATCTTGTAAATGGACAGGGGATACCTATACTTCCTTATACTTTTTGGGTTTCTTTTGTTTCGTATACTATTCATATGGAGATAATAATAGATAAAAGCTCTTCTGACCAGAGGTTTGATAGGTTTTTGAGAAAATGGTTCAAAAAATATCCGAAAGTTCGTCTTGCGGATATTTATAGTTCAATTAGGAAATGATTGATAAAAGTCAATGGGAAAAGAGTAAAAGAAGAATATAGATTGCACGTCAATGATGTGGTTGCTATACATGATACAGTAGAGATGGGAAGCGAGAATTTATCGATGTTGGTGAGCCAAAAAGACCGTAAACTAGAAAAACTAGACACGAACAAGGTCAAACAACAGCTTCTGTTTGAGGATAGACATTGGATTGTCTTTGATAAGGCCCCAGGTATCCCTATGCACCCAGGAAATAAACATTGGAACGATCTGTGTATGAATGATTACTTGGATAGATACGCTGAACAATACAAAACCGCTACTTTCAAGCCTGCATTTGGGTATAGACTTGATAGAGATACTTCGTGAGTCTTGATTGCTGCCAAAAGTTATGAAGCCTTACAGTATATCAATAGTATCATCAGAGAAAGAGATATAGACAAATATTATCTTACCTTCGTTTTGGGAAAGTTCCCTGCACATCTTATTATCAAAAAACCACTGACCAAGACCTACAATAAAGAATTTGATAGATCACAAGTCAAAATAGATTTTGATGCGTGATTGGAAGCCAAAACTGAATGCTGGTTGGAAAAATTTATCAAACATCCAGAGCTTGGTCCTATATCCCTTTTGAAAGTCAAAATCCATACATGAAGAATGCATCAGATCAGAATCCATGTCAGTAGTGAATGATTTCCTGTCCTTGGTGATCTTGTCTATGGGAATCCCTCAACTAATATGGTGTTGTATTCGTCATTGGGTATCAATAGACAGTTGCTTCATTGTCGAAAATATAGTTTCTTGGATCCATTTGAAAATGATCAAGTGAGTTTTGAGTCACCTCTACCTGCAGATTTTCAAAAAATATTGCAAAAATAATGGTGGTTGTTACTCAAAGAAAATAATTTGATTTTGTTTGTCAAAACAATAGACTTATCTTGTTTTATTTTATATAGTATATGCTTATGAAAAAGATTCTTTGGACTTCTCTTTTTTGGATTATCGTATTTGCTGGATTCATATTGTCTCTTCCTATGTTTGATGTACAGATGAAAACACGTATAAATAACTGGCTTGATACACCAAACATCACTGCTAGTTGAGAAATTATTTCTAGTACTATTCAGGTTGATATTATGAGTGGGGTAAATACTATACAAACAACGCTTGCTGATATGCAAACTAAACTTGATACGCTTGTAGGTACATCAGCTATAGTGCCTGTAGTTACTCCTGATGCTACTGTATCAACAGGTAATTAATTATTAGCAAAAAACAAAAATCAGTAAGTAATAAAAGTTTATTCATTGTTTTATCGTTTCATTATTTCTCTATGAAAAAGATTTTTTGGACTACTATTTTTTGGATTGTTATTTTTGTTGGATTCGCTTTCTATATGAAAATGTTTGATACCAACTTAGCAACACAGGCAAGTACTTTCCTTGGTGTTACTACAATAACAACGAGTGGAGAACCTATCACTGCGAGCGGAGATAGTATTGTTTCTGGTACCTGAGTTGATCTTGCCGTTGAGATTGCTACTATCAAAACTGCACTTACTGATGTACAAACTAAGCTTGAACTTCTTGTAAGCTCTATTATACCAACAGTAACTACTCCTACACCGCTTGTTACTCCTGATGTTGTTATGACAGGGACTAATTAGACGATAGCTTGAAGCATAAAGCTTGAAGCATAAAGCTTTTAGCTACAGAGTATACTTTATTTTTTTACTCTTATGAGTATGAAAAAAATTTTCTGGACTACCATAATCTGGTTTCTTCTGATTTTCCTGTTCCGATCATATGTGAGATTGTTTAACAAGCCACTTGCTAAAGAAATAGGTTCACGATTTGCTGTCTCTCCACAAGTATGTTTGACAGGGAACACTTCTCTTGATGTTACTGATCAGCTTAGTGGTATCCAAACCCAACTGATGCTTATCACCCAAAAATTACAATCTGAATTTGAATCTCAAACGCCGGCCCAAAATTCCCCTTTTCAGACTACTGCTCCGATGAAGGTTGGACTTTATTATTTCAATACCATAGAAGATCAAAAATTACCCATAGAACAACAGGTAAATATTGATTCAATCTTGCCGGTGTATCGTATATTTCCTGCAAGCCAAAATCTTCTTGTAGATACGCTCAACGAACTGATTAAAGGAAAATTAACTGCTGCGGAAATAACACAATGATTTACTACCGAATTTCCCAACGAAAATTTTAAACTACTCTCTAGCGATTTAGCTAGTAATGGTACATTGACCCTTCAATTCTCAGAAGTTGCATGATTTACTGCAGGAGGATCTGCCCGTATCTTGATCTTATCCAATCTTATCAAAAAAACAGTAATGCAATTTCCTGGGGTAAAAAATGTAGTATTTGTTCCAGACACTTTGTTCCAGCCCTAAATAGCATGTAGAATTCATTTGTCCTCGAAGGGGAGAAAATACTACATAGAATACAGAAAGGAGAAAGGAAAACGCTGATGAGGAGTCAGTGTTTTTTTGGATATTTTTTTGTGTCTTACTTTGCATTTTCATGGCAAATCATTATAGTATGTTAGTCTAAAGCCTCAAGTTCAAAGCTTAAACCGCAAAGCCTTTATTCTCCAAATAGTATTGTTATGGTAAAAAAATCTAAGAGTTCAAAACACATTGATACTGATCAAAAAAAGACTCCTGAAAACAGTCCCAAAAAAGAAAATATTTCAAATGCTTTTTTGGGTGAACTCAGTGATGCTTTTGCTGCTTTTGATAAACTTCCTGATCATGATGAATTGCAAAGACAAGAGATGTATGGGAGTAAAGAATATCTAGAGCAATTTTGGAAATATTTTGAAAAAGAACATCCTAGTTTACTTGATAAGATAGAGAAAAAAGATTTGCCGATATATATCGAAGCATTTAAAGATAGATGATTTTCATTGCCGCGTATTTTGGACGATAAGGAAACAACTAAACTTCATAATGCCTTCAAAGCTGAAGATACTGAGGAACATGTTGTGATGAAAAGTTTAGAATGACTCAAAACATTTTGTGAGGATGATATCAATAATCTGCCTGCTACTGCTTTCGGTCAATTTGCTACGCTTGTATGATTTGATGTCCATAGCTTCAAGGTTGATCCTGATGGAAAGATTAAAAATAGTGATAATCTTGCTGCTCTTTGGAAAAAATTTCTTGAAAAAGAACATATCTCTTTAGGCAAAACGGCTGCTGAACAAGCAGAACATATTCTTTCACCAAACTATAATCCAACAGAGAGAATTATGGTGACCGTTGCTATCAACAAAATCGAAGCAATATTGCCATGAGCGCTCAAAATTGCCTTCAAAAAACAATTTTCTACTCCTGTATCTATGCTTTCTTCCTATCAAGATTTGCTCACTTTCAAACAAGAATGGCTTCAGTTTACTAAAGATCATGAGTCAGAAATTGATGAAAAGCTGGCTAAAAAGCTTGATGATATTATGGTTACCAATGGTGATATCCAAAAAGAATTGTTTGCGACAGGAAGGAATTTTGATGCTAGCAAATGATTTTCTGAACAGGAACAATATTTTAGACGTGTTTTCAATAAACTGGTGACTCGTCAATTGTTTGAAGAAGTCCAAGAAAATCAAGAAACGATTGCTACCTATGTGACTGCTATAGGCGATACCTTCAAAAAATTTCCTTCTTATGTTGATTATATCTTCAAGATATATCCTTTTAATAGCAAAGATATTGCTCTTGTAGATCCTGCGTTTTCTTCTGATTTTCTTCATCTTGAGCAAGAGATTGTTGCATGCAATGAACAATTTACTGCTTCTTCTTCTGAAGAAGAAAAAAAAGAATTAAGAAAAAAAATGAAAACGCTTAAACAACAAAAGGAACAGCGTAGATGGGATGCCTATATAGCGTTTCTTAGAAGTAAAAATGCCGCTTTGGCTGATGTGTTTGCTCAATTGGTAGCAAGTAATTTTGATTTTTCTGTCTTGTCTCCTGATCAACAACAAACCCTTGTTTCTGCATTGATTGAGGATCAAATCAAAGATACGATCAAAAATAAGGTTCCTGAATTGCTCTCGCTAAGTGAGGATGATCTTACTCAGTTTGTCCATGATCTTTTTGATCTCAAAAAAATGGACATGATAGTACCTACCAAATATGGTCCACTTCCTTTGAAGTTTACTAAGAAGTGATTTTTGTCTGGCGCACGTACTACTTTACCTTCCTTGGATGATTTTGGTCGTGATATGATAAAACTTCCCCTCAATTTTGAGGTACAATTGAGTGATGGTAATGTTGATTTCTTTGAAAAAAATCCTGTTTTTACTTCTCTCTATACTCCGTTTACGGCGAAAAATTGACCTGTTCGTATCAATGAAGGGTATAAAGTACAACTTACAAAAAATGGACAATCAGTTAGCTGATATCTTTCTTCTTATTGTCCTATTGATGAAAAATATAATGACAAAAATTATGATGGAAAAGAATTGTTTTTGTACTCAGAACCTATCACTGCTCCTAGCGATACAAGGACTTTGCTTACTTGGCCAGCCAAAGAAGGTGAAAATCCGCTTCCTATTGTTATCAAAGATAATGAGCAAGCATTATGTGATGTGGAGATTCTAGACAAAAAAATAAATCTCAATGGTGACTGATTTGGTGCTTTGCTTTTCGGGTATGTGATTGAACAACAAAAAATGAATACGAAAATGTCTTCTAAGCAAGAACATGCACTTGCAGAAAAATTTGGTGATATAGAGGTATATAAAGATAAAGCAGAAAACGACGAAGAACCACTTGAAGATACCCCTGTTTTGAAACCTAATGAACATAAAGAAACATCAGAATATCAAAAACTTTTGACTGAATGGAAACATCTCAAATGATATAATTTTCCAGAAAATGAAAAAAATTGATGATTTGTAGAAGGGACAAAAATGTATGTTTCTTATGGAGATAGTGAGTTGTATCCTAAACTAGAAGGAAAAGCGTGGATGTATTTGGAGATTACCAAAATTGATGAGACAGAATGAACCTTTACGGTCAAAATTCATGGTGGTGAATTGTCTTTATGAGGTAGTGAATGAGCTACCAAAAAGCTTCCTCTTTCTCCTGATGCATTTAAAAATATTAAAGATACTTTTGGTGATATCTATAAAATGCCAAATTCTACGTGATTGTCTATGGATGATCACATCCAAAAAATACAATCATGATGATTGGCCAAAGATTTGGAAAAAAATCATTTGTCATGAGTAAAACGAGCTTCTTGAAATTTTGAATTTACTGCTGGTGATTTTGCTGGTGAAAAAGTTACTCATTTTGGTCGATATGAAGCAGGTGTTTGAGAAAAATATGATGAAGAGGTTGCTGCTAGATATTGTTTGTATAAGGTAAAACATAACGCTAATCATACTATTACCCTTACGGGTGAATTTATGGATAAAGACGAAAAGGGTGGTGATGTAAAGAAAACATATGCCCATACTATGGATTATGCTACGTTTTTGTTATTTATCAAAGAAAAGGGATTACAGCCAAAATGTGAAAAACAAACAAAACAAATGACGAGTAAACAAAAGGTAGCTGATCAAGAAGCACCTACTACAAGACGTGGATATAGTATAGGAAATATTATCAGTTTTTTCACAAATTGAGCGAGTAAAATCAAGGATAGTATGAAAAAATATGATGATGAAAGAACAGAAGAGTTGACGGATATCCTGATGAAAAATGGGCAAGTTTGGAATAGTCTAGGATGATTTCTTTCTCCTTTTGGAAGAATATCTGCATCATTTGAACAAATGGGAATGGATGCGTTTCTTGAGAGAGATGGTAGAATATGGAAAAAAGTCGAAAAATGGAAGAAATTTTATGAAGATGGTGATTTTTCACTTATTTACAATACCTATCTCAAGCCTATGCTTGACGGGCAAATTGTTATAAAACCTCATTACAAAGCTGCAGCAATGTTGTTGGCTATGATTGCCAAATGAAAATGACCATATAATAGAAATCCGCAACTTGCTGCTAAAGGTATGCGAATTAATGTTCTGTTGTGACCTGCACATCAGCAAAGATATCTTGCTATGCGTGAAAAACTTATCAAAGAGATGGAACAATGATCTGCTGTATATCCAAGTATGTGGACTGATGCCAAAAAAAATGATATATTAGAACTAGAAATGAAGTATATTGTGCATGTTATGGATGCTAGACAGCTCTGAATCGGTGGTGATGCTGGTGATAAAGAAAAATACTATTTTTATGAAAAATATTCCCAAAATTTCATCAATGAATTGGACAAATGATATGGTGAGTTTTTCAAGATGCCTGTGGAGGTCAAAAAGGATGCAAGTTTTGATTTTGCTAGAGCTGAGTATTTTAGACTCTTGGGTGATAGGCCACAACAAGCTGTCCCTTTTCTCAAAACTATGGCTACCAAAGCAATGAATCCTAGCCAATGGAAGGTATTTGAAATGGCAGTAATGGTTGGTATGCTCTCTGGTATCTTTTTGACGATGACGATGTCTGATACTCAATGAGTAATCAAAGATATTTGTAGAACAAGATGATTTGTTCCTGGAATTTGGGTAAAAGATATCAATCAACAATATAAGCTCCAAAGGATGCTTGATCTTTTTAGTAATGGAGGATTTAGTAAGGCTAAATTTGTCGGTAAAAATGATAAAAGCAGAACATATTCTGCTGATAAATTTTCTTATAGAGATATTTCTTGAGGAACAAAAGATTGTATATCAGGATTTGAAACATGGATGCTTAAAGATAACAATCTCAACAATGTTAGTAAATTTTTTGAGCTTACAGGTAAAGATAAAAGCGGTAAAAAATCATTGCTTGATATGTATGAAGATAAAGATGGACATACTTCTCCATCTGATAAAGCATTGATTAAAGAATTTCTCGACAATAGTAATGAAAAAGATGAAAGCCTAGATTCTGAAGTGAGTAAAAATCCTACAGCATTTACCTGATCTATCTTAACGAGAAGCCAAAGTGCTGTCCAACAAATGATGAAAATTGATAGTAATGGTTTTGTGGGAGATGCAGATCAAAAACAGACGATGCAATGATTTTTCAATGATATGAAAAATTCTGTTCCTAGAGAGAAAAAAAATCCTGAACAAGTAAAAATATTTATGAATAAATTTTTCAACTGGTTTGAAGAAAAATGATTTTCTGGTACCAATAAGACAGAATTTATCAAAAGATTAAAATATTGCCAACAACATCCAAATAATCCTGAGGTAGCTGATATTTTGTATTATAGTATTGTTGGACAGATTTGTAGTAGTTTCAGGAATGTTTATTTTCCTGAGGAATTCCGTAATGCCTTAGACTCTTGGGTAGCTTTCTTTAAAGAAAATCTCAATGATATTTTGAGTCCAGATGTTTTGGAAAGCTCTTTTGGTGGGGCATCTTATGTTGAGGATTATAAGAGAGAACAACCAAAATTTGAATCGTGGGATACCGCTTCTCTGCTTTTGGACAAATTTGATAGTAATATGTATATAAGCTTAATGTCTACTAAAGAAGAAAAAGATGCTGCTCGTTTACAAAAACGTGAACTCTGAAGACCTAATGGGAGCTATATTAATGGTAGTTTATATAAATTAGCAGAGGACTTAGAAAGAAATAATATAATGAGTAATAGATTTAAAAATGCTAAGGGCAAGAAAAAGCCTAATGATAAAGAAAATCTTCCTATGTCTTCTCGCAAAGTTACGGGAGCTAAGATAAAAAACAAAGAGGTAATTGATGATTTACAGCAAATTTTAGAAGGAAAACAGACAACTCCTACATCACCATCTGATGATATTAGTTTCATGCAAGATGAGGATTATTATAATGATTATAATTATTAATTAGATTAATTTTTCTACAGCTTCTATAGCTTTCTGTCCAGCTTCTTCTATCGTTGTATTATTTTCTACAACAGCAAAAGATAATCCTAGCTTTTCCAATTGAGGCATTAATTCTGTTTCATAAAGATGAGACATCTCATCAAATTTTTTGATAAATTGATCGTCAGCTTTGTCTTTTCGTACTTGATCCTGTGATTTTGCCAATTCACTGTTTCTTTCCATAAGTCTTTTTTGTGCTACCTCTTTATCAACTTTTACATAAATAACTTTTCCTAATTTTCTAAGGTTTTCTATCCCAAACTTGTATATTTGCATCCTTGTCTCCCGTGGTATATCTTTTTGAAAAATCAATCCTGTCGTAACTGCATCTCTTTCTAATACATAAATATTCCCATCATCTTTGCTTTTGATATGGAAACTATTGGATGCTGCTGCATAGAGGAGTCAAAGCACTTCCCAATTTTTATATAAATCTTTGTCTGCTAATACGCCTCTGATAACTTTCCCAAGATCAGATTCTTCATCAGGAAAATGGAGATATTTTGCTGGTAATCATCTTTCTTGTAATGCTTTCGCTATTTCTTTTGCTACACTGGATTTCCCTGATCCATGAATACCTTCTACGACAATGTATTTCAATTTTTCCATGAAAAAATATTTATGTATAAAACCATTGTTTTCCCGTGTATACATATTTCTCTTTTTTTCTCAATGTCAAATTTGTAATATAAAATTGAAAAATAGATTTTTTTGTGTATACAAGAGATGGATGTTTTTATTGTTGCTAAAATATATGTTGTGATCACGTACTAAAATAGTGCTTTTGACCTTTTTCTTCACCTTTACTTTTGCTATTATGTTTTTGGCATTGATACAAAATTATGCACAAGCTGGAGTTACCCCATTGGTCTCTACCTATGTTCTGTCTGATTTAGATAAGGCTGACGTACATTCTAGTATGTATCATGAAATCGTTCCAAATTTTTGAGTAGAACAGCACGTGGAATTTGATTTTTATACTGATTCTTCTTTCCAAAAATATCTAAATACTGATCATCCTTTCACTGATGATTCTTATATACCTACAGATTTGATTCCTATTGATTCCAATTTTACTGCAAACAATTCCAAAGCATTTAAGCTTAGAGAAGAGGCATCATTACATTTCGCTGATATGGCATGGAACTTTCGAAATGCTTTTAGTTGAGACAGATTATATATTTCTAGTGCCTATAGAAGTAGAGGATTTCAAGATTATTTGATAAAACAATGATGCTCCTTGTTAAAATGTGCAAAAATAGGTACTAGTGAACATCAAGCGGGCTTGGCAGTCGATATCAAGGTCATTAGTAAATGAGGAAAATCATATTCTTTAGATAACAATGGAAATCCAAATAAATATTATGACTGGCTCAAAGCTAATGCAGCTGATTTTGGATTTCACAATACCTATCAAAAATGAGTAGAAGTGGATGGTAAAATTGTCGAATGATGGCATCGAAGATATGTGTGAACTGAATTGGCTACTGTGCTTTCAGAGAACAATCAAACGTTTGCAGAATATTATAATTCGATGAATAATGAATAATGAATAATGAATAATGAATAATGAATGAATTGTATACTTATAAACTATGGTAATATACAATAGACCATACTTATTGTACGTCTATCGATTTTAGTTACTTACATACTTCGTCATATGAAAACTATAAAGAAAGATGAGCTTGAAGAAAAGCTTAATGCTGCGCAACACCAGCAAGATGATAAAAGATATCAAGAACTTGAACAGAGAATCATTCAACTTGAACAAGAAAAAAAAGAGATTGAAGAGATAGCAAAAAGATCACAATACGAATATGTAAATCTCAAAATGGATTTTGATAGATATCAGAGACAAACTAAAGAATCTGTCCATACTATGGAACTAGAATCACTTTTGTCTGTTGTCAAAAAATTTCTTCCCTTCCTAGAAGATTTGAGAAAATCGCTTGAAAATATTACCGATGAACATAAAGAAGATCCATTGACTAAATGAGTACATATGATTTATGCTAAGTTTCTCAAAACACTTGAACACTTACATATCAAAGCTATCGATTCTTTAGGTTTAGTTCCTGATTCTTTTTTACATGAACCGGTAAGTATAGAACCGGTAGAGGATGATGCTATGAAAGGCAAAATTATCAAAGAATTTGAAAGGGGATTTGTCTATCAAAAAGATTGAGATATAAAGGTCATCAGACCTTCGAAAGTGATTGTGGGACAATAGGTTTAGTTATACGTAATGAAAAACAAGGAGCGAGGTGTCTTTTAATATATCCTTGATTATAGCTTGGGAATTATTACTCTCTATTCACGTAAAAATTCCCAATAAACATGCTCAGGTGATGGAATGGTATACATGTACGATTGAGGTTCGTATGCCGTGAGGCTTGGGGGTTCGAGTCCCCTCCTGAGTAAATACTTTATAATAAATTATAGAACACATGTGAGACTTGTCCGCCTAGGCGGATCCTGAGTAAATACTTTATTCTTTAATCTACTATATGTCTTTATTGGAACGTTTGACGAATGATTACAAGGAAGCAATGAAGGCAAAAAACGAGGTAAAAAAGACTGTTTTGAATCTTATATTAGCCAAGATAAAAAATAAAAAAATAGAACTTCAAAAAGATTTGGAAGATGCTGATGTTATCGGTATTATCAAAAAAGAAGTTAAAGAAATATTGGAGACTATTGGTTTTATGCAAAAAGCAGAGAAACTTGATGATATAGTGATAGAACAACAAAAACAACATCTTCTTGAATTCTATCTTCCTGCTACTATGAACAAAGAAAAAACTATTGAACTTATCCAAAACCTTATATCTGAACATCATCTTACTGACCTGAGAACTCAGAGAGGATTGCTTATGAAGGAATTGATGGCAAACTATAAAGGACAAGTTGATGGTGGTTTAGTGAATGATATCATCAACGAAATGATAGCGTAGTTCCTTTATGTAGACCTCACCCCTTTATGTAGACCTCATTCCGGCGCTAAGAAATTGTAGCCGGAATCCAGTTTACTTATGTATAGATTCTGCTTGCATCCTCTTTTCCGAACCTTGGCACGAGGACTTGAGATCGAAATGACATGATTGTGTCTTTTACTACCTCATATTTATCATGAAAAAAGCTTTCCTTATCATTGCTTTCTTATCGTTAGCTTTTTTGTGATTAGGAAATTATTCATTTGCACAAACTAACTGTCCACATTGAACACCTAATGCTTTGTGATGATGTGATTGTAACACATTATATAAGAAAGTTGTCGATGAATGTAAATCTTGTTCTGCCGATGGTGTCTGTTGTGGAATATCACTCAATACTAAAATACCATTTATTGGCAATTGTATAGAAGACGGTACTTCAGCTCCAGGACCTGGTGAAACTGGTGTTACCTGACAGACAGCGTTTCCTGTGTTGATGTGAAGTTTAACAAAAATATTGATAACCCTTATTTTGATTGTTTCGTTTGTTTTGATTATTATCGGTGGTATTATGATTGCTACCGGTAATCCAAGCTGAGGAAAGAAAATGATTACCAATGTCGTTATCGGTATTGCACTGCTCGGTGCTTCATGAGTAATCTTGCGTTTGATCAATCCAAACTTTTTTGGATAATTAGATACAAGATACTAGACTCAAGATACAAGATACTAGATTCAAGATTCAAGATACTAGATTCAAGATTCAAGATACTAGATTCAAGATTCAAGATACTAGATTCAAGATATAAGATACTAGATACTAGATTCAAGATATAAGAACTATTTAATAATATAGCTCTATAGTTCATGTATCATGAATCATGCGTCATGAATCAAATTTTAATTTGTAATAGAGCAAAAATGGTAAACGTTAAATTTAAAAATGGTTTTCTTATTGAAAACAAACTATTATTTGGATTTGAAACTACAGATCCTAAATATATCAATCTAGCATTGAATCCTGGTGATGATATGCGTTATGAAAAATTGGACTACGCGCTTGTGGATTATCCTGGTGAATATGATATTCAGTGAATTGGTATTGAATGTTTTCTTGGTGCTAATAATAAACTCAATTATCTTCTTACTATCGATGATAAAAAAATTGGTATCATTCAATCATCTGATATTTTGGATTTGGATGAGGTAGGATGAATGAATTTTCGACTCTATCAAGACGATAAAATAGCAAACAAAATAGATCAATTGGAACTTGAAGGAGAAAAACAAAAACTAGAAATCCCCGAACTAAATGACTAAAAAGAGATACTAGATACAAGATTCAAGAACTATTTGACAATATAACTCTATAGTTCATGTATCATGAATCATGTATCATATAAATTAATTGTTAATCAGTTAGTATGTTTGAACCACTTTCATCGTATGTGAGACCACAGAGCTTAGATGATTTTACCTGACAATCACACCTTGTATGACCAGGCAAACCGCTCAGCGTTTTTTTGCAATCCGGTAAAGTTCCTTCTATGCTTTTTCGAGGGCCACCCGGGTGTGGAAAGACCACAATAGCACATATAATTTCACAAACATTACAAGCAGATTTTTTTTATTTATCATGAGTTACGAGCAAAAAAGAGGATTTGCTTAAACTAGTTGATCAAGCTAAAAACAATTTCGCTTATGGTAAATCAACAATTATTTTTCTAGACGAAATTCACCGTTGGAATAAAGCACAACAAGATACCTTGTTACCGTATGTAGAAAAATGAACGGTTATTCTTATTGGGGCTACTACAGAGAATCCGAGTTTTACCGTCAATAATGCCTTGCTTAGTAGATGTAGAATATTCGTCTTTGAAAAATTGTCAGATGAAGAAATATTTGATTTTATCAAAAAACAATTTCCTCTGATTCTTACACATTATCCGGATATATCTATTACCGATGAGCAGATTCTTCTTATTAGTAAACTCGGTAACTGAGATCTTCGCAATGCTTTGAATATTTTTGAATCAGCGATTTTTCTTGCCAAAGGAGGAATCATTACTGATGAAATTGTTCTTCAATCATGACAAAAAACAGTATATTATGATAGAGATGGAGAAGAACATTATAATATTATTTCTGCGATTCATAAATCTCTTCGTGATAGTGATGGTGATGCTGCCTGTTATCGAATTCAAAGAATACTTATGGGATGAGAAGATCCTCTGTATTTGGCGAGAAGGCTTCTCCGTTTTGCTTCTGAAGACATCTGACCTGCTGACAATAATGCTTTATTACTTGCCAATCAAGTATATGATGCTGTAGCCAAAATATGAATGCCGGAATGTGACGTTTTTCTTTTTCAATTGGCTCTTTATCTAGCAAAAGCAAAGAAAAATAATATCGCATGTACTATAGCTATTGCTACAAAACAAGATGTCCAAAAATATGGTAATCTACCTGTTCCTTTACATCTTCGTAATGCACCTACCAAACTCATGAAGGATTTGGGGTATGGTACATGATATATATATGCACATGATTATCCTGATGCAAAAATTGATCAAGAACATTTTCCTTCTGAACTCAAAGGACGCAAATATATACGTAAGGATTAAGCGTTAAGAATTAAAATTATCAATTATTTTAAGACTTTGTCAATTCAAGTTTTCCTATATCTCCTCCAAAAAACTTGTATTACTTGCTCAAATACGTATCTTATCATTAAGTTTTTTTAGTTTTTTATATAAATTCAAAATGGTATTTACAAAAAAAGTAACTAAATCTCCTGCTGTTATGGTGGAAACAAAAAAATTATCAGCAAAAGATACTTGCGATATGGGTTGCTGTGGTAAAATCAAACATTTTTTAGTTGCTGCTCTTCTTATTATCAATACACTTCTTCTTGTTTGAATATTATATAATCAAATGAATGTAGAGGCTCAAAAAGTAGGTGGAAGAGGAAATTATCAAATGGTACAACAAATTTACAAATCTGATGCATTCCAAGCTCAACAAAAACAACAAATTGAACAAGCTTTGCAAATGTATAAAGATGGATGAGCTCAACAAGCAGCTACTCTTCCTGTAAATGTACAACCTGAAGTTCAACCAGTAGTAACAGAATAATTGTATTTTAGACGGATAGACAAATTATCACTCTCATTATACAAAAAAATGCGTTTTATTTGATAAAATTTTGTTATGACTGCAGAAAAAAAACATCAAAACATGCAAATGTTGATTATAGTTCTTTTGGTGCTTAATATATTGTTTGGTGCATATCTTTCGTTTTTCAAAAGAGATGCTCTTTGGTTAGAGACATTAAAAGCATGAGGTAGTGAAAATATGCAAATGGCTCAACAATTATATACTTCACCTGTCTATATTCAGCAACAAAAAAGTACATTAGATCAAATATTGGGTAGCTTGAATCAAGCAGCTATACAAGATGATGTACAACAAGCTCCTGCAGTAGAAACAGTTCCAGAAGGAACTCCAACTCCAAATGATCCAGCAGCAGAATAAATTTGTGTCTTATTTTATCCTTCACATACCTGGATACATAAGAAATCAAAATTTTTTCTTATAAAATTTTGTGTCTTATTTTATATTTATAATTATTTGTTATGACTACAGAAAAGAAAAATGAAACAATGAGAATGTTGGTTATAGGTCTTCTGGTTCTTAACATATTGTTTGGTGTATATCTTTCATTTTTCAAAAGAGATGCACTTTGGTTAGAAACATTGAAGGTAGGAGGAGCTGATAATATGAAATTGGCTGTTCAATTGTATCAGGCTGATTCTTATAAACAACAACAGAAAACTACACTTGAAGAAATTCTTGGTTCTATGGATACAGCGGGTGCACAAGCACCAACTGACTCACAAGCAGGCGCAACTGCTGTGCAAGGAGATACAGCAAAATTTGTGGCTATCATAAAAGATGGATATATTCTCGGCAAGAAAGATGCAAGGATAACTATAATAGAATATTCAGATTTTCTTTGTCCTTTTTGTAAAAGACATTATGATGCTCAGACTATTGAAAATCTTATAAAAAAATATCCTAATGATGTAAATATGGTGTTTAGACAGATGCCATTACCACAACTTCATCCAACTGCTCCTATCTGAGCTCAAGGTGCTGTTTGTGTTGGTAAACTTTCGGGTGCCGATAAGTTCTATGAATATCTTGGTTTAGCATTTAAGGCGTCTGAATTTACAGAAGCTAATGTAACTGATATTGCGGTATCTCTAGGTGTTAATAAATCTTCATTTGCTAGTTGTCTTACTAGTTCAGAAACTATAGCAACCGTAAATGCTCAAGTACAAGAAGGTCAGGAGTTTGGAATCAATGGGACGCCTGGTAATCTTGTTGTAGATAATCAAAAATGAACATCTACATTGATAGCTGGTGCATATCCTGCTGAAACTTTTGAAGCTGAAATCAACAAAATCTTAGGTAAATAATTAATTATATATCTTGTACTCTATATCTATTTATTTTGTATTCTTATTATCATTAAAAAAAAACTCTGCTATAGAGCAGAGTTTTTTTAGTATGTGTGTTTTTATTTATTGGTTTTTTGTTTTTGAAACTCGTATTGTAATTCTTCGATTTCTTTTTTTATCTTATTCATTTCCTTTTTTTTGTCTCTAATGATTTCAGGATTTGCTCCACTTGATGAAAGGGAAGGAATAAGTGTTCTGATACTTTGTAATTCTTGTTCTTTATTGCGTAATGATTCACGAATATTCTCTTTTTGGTTTTTTACTATCACTTCTTTTCTTTGTTTTTTGATTCCTATAGTGATATTTATTATGCTCTCAGTATAATAGGTAGTGAGTTCCTTTTCGTTTTCCAGGTATTCGATTGATGTTGTGTTAATCAGTTTATATATTATTTTTTCTTGCTGTCTGAGATATTGTAAAAAATCTAATGGAGCAAAAAAACATATTTCTATCTCTTCGTGTTTTGCATATTCATATTTTTGTTTCATTCCCAAAAATTTGTCTATAATATCCATAAAGAGTTGTGTTTTATAGTTCTTGCTAATGGGTATCTCGTTTTCTTCTGTTTTTTGTATGAGCACTGGTCATTCGAGCCCTAATAATTCTCGTATTTGTTGGCTTATGAATGGAATGAATGGATGTAATAACTTCAATAAACTTCCTAAACATCGTAATGTTACCTTGTTGTTGTTTTCTGTGTCTTGATATTTTTGTATCTCTAAATACTTATCACAAAAATCTTCTTTTATCATAGTAATCATTTTATCCTGAATTTCATAGATTGCTCCTTTTGTGATAGCTTCTTCGTATTCTTTTTGAAGTTCAATAGTTTTATAGATTATCCATGATTCAAATTCACTTAAGCTTGATTTTTTTTTATTTAGATATCCTGTTAATTGTGAGAAATCAGTAATTTTTCTTGATCATTTTTTTTCATATATGTGTTGTGAGACAAATCTGGATGCGTTTCGTAATTTACTTATAAAATGTTCATACTCTGTGATTTCTTTCTTTGGATTGACTGCGTAGAGTCTTGTGCAATCTGTTCAAAATTTCTTTATGAGTTCTTTGAAACTTTCTTTGTTTTTTTTGATTGTTTCTTTTTCTTCTTGAATATAGCATGTATCAAATAGGATTGTATCTTGTACATTATATCCTATGATAATAGTTTTGAGAAACTCAAAAATTTTATTTTCTTTGATGTAAAGTATTTTTTTTGCTTGTTGTCTGTCATTACTAAATGCTTCCATCATTTTGATTAGAATGAGTGCATGACCCAACGTTTCTTCTATGTTTTCTTTTTGTTGTACTAATCCTTGATCATTATGTACTAAAGTATCTATATCAAAACTATAAAATCAATTTCCTTTGCTGCTTATCGCGATAGATTTTTCTAGTAACTGTGCCAATGTTATAGAAAAATTTTCAAAATGACCTATTCATTTCGCTTTACCAGAATGTAAGTCTTTTTCTGTATAGTCTACTATTTTCTTCAGCTGGTTAATTTCTTTGGTGTATCCTCTTGGAAGTGTTTCACTAAACAGTTCAATATATGTTGAGAGTGTGTCTTGTTCTCCTGTACGACTTTTGCCTAATAACACATCAATACATTCTTCGATACTAAAATGCTGTTTGATACGTTTGTCTACGATGAGATTGAATATAATGAGAGAGAGTACGGTACCTTTGTTTTTTGTCTTTTTTTCAGGTAAATTAAGTATTTCGTTGTCAGAGATAAAATAATTTTTCCCATTCTCACTTTTCCAAAGTGGCAATGAATAGCCTTTAGAATCTTCTTTTGTTACTGGCCAATATTCCATCGTTTTGATAGTGTTTGCTATGTTTTCTTCGTATTCCTTCGGGATTATGCTTAGTTTTTTTTCTTGGATTGCTATTTGAATATTTTCTAGTTCTTTATCTGTTTTGATAAATAATTGGTTGCAAAGGAGTGGTCGTACTTTTTCATTTGTTTTTCTATGTACTATTATTTCAGCTTCTATATATTTTGTAGATTCAAGATTGTGGATATCATCTAGATTTTTTATGATATTTTTGATAAATTCATTTGCACTTTTACCACAAAAATCACCTGCTGATTCTGTAAAACATCCATTTTTGTTGATAGCAAACTTATCTATTTGGAGATTATGTTTTTGTGCTATCAGTAGTGAGATCTTATCATGTGCCGGTGTTATTCTCATGATTCCTGTACCTTTCATTGGATCTACTGATTCATCCGTGATAATTGGTATTGTTTTGTTGATAATCGGTATAATTACTTTATTTTTTATTAATTTTTTGTATCTTTTATCATCTGGATGTACAGCAAGCGCTACATCAGCAAAAATAGTTTCTGGGCAAAGTGTTGGTACTATGAGTGATATGTTTTTTGTATCTACAAAATATCTAAGGTTATATTGTTTGCATTGCATTTTTTTGTGCTGTATTTCGTCAGTACCCAATGTTTTTTGTTCTTGAATACTTCGATAATTGATGGAACAATCTTCATAGATATGACCATCTTGAACAAGTTCTACAAATAAATTTCTCACAAAATTTGTATTTCTTTCTGAATATACTAGGTTATCTGAATCAATACCAAAAAATATTCCTGATTTGATAAGTAGATTTTCATAATTTTCTGTTTTGAAATTTTTGTTTTCGGTATCGAAAATAGGCAATAATTTTGCTTTTATTCATTTCATCGTTTGATAGGTTGCCATAATATCTTCTTGTATTATTCCACTTATGGATTCTAATGAAATTTCTTTTGATATTGATATGGGTAACTGTGTTATAACAGTTTCTCGTTTCGTTGTGTTTTTTTTGGTCGTAAAAAGTTTTTGAAAATAATTTTTTTTGAGTAATTCTGATTCTATAGAAAGATGATTATATTTTTTTTTTATTTCTGACATACCTAAATAACTAATAGTTAAAAACTAACAACTAACAAAATTTTTGGTACATGGGATTAGGAACTTGTTCCTTTTACCTTGTTCCTATTTAGTTTTTTGATAATCCATAGAGTCTATATATGGTATATGCAAAAAGACTTATAAGGATAACCAGCATTATGTTTTCTGCTGGACCTACTTGTATTTTTTTTACACTGTCTATTTTGATGGTTGTACCATCTTTACAAACACCTTCTACAAGATAATATGCATATGACTCTTTTTTAGCGGCTTTGTTGAATGGGTATTCAAACATAGTTCATGTTGTTTC
>Ga0247841_10005518_pt1 | contig 20411 bp, 9 predicted proteins | sample LaCruzMarch2015__2_FD_192410 | JGI IMG/M metagenome (GOLD analysis project Ga0247841, IMG submission 192410) | Freshwater microbial communities from meromictic Lake La Cruz, Castile-La Mancha, Spain - LaCruzMarch2015_18m | ecosystem: Environmental > Aquatic > Freshwater > Lake | place: Spain... | reverse complement strand
GTTAAATGGCTTGGGTACATAATCGTCAGCTCCTGTTTCCAACCCTGCGAGCGTATCTTCAATGCTGCTTTTGGCGCTCAGTATAATAATAGGTATGTGCTGGGTCAGCATCTCTTTTTTCAACGTTTTGCAAAGTTCAATTCCATCTATTTCGGGCATCATAACATCGGTTACAATCAGATCCGGAATCTGCTGAACGGCCATTTCGGAACCCGTTTTTCCGTCCGCAGCTTCAATGATTTCATAATCAGGTTTCAGCGATTGTTTCAGGTAATACCTGATTTCAGGGTTGTCTTCAACAATCAGGATTTTGATTTCTTTTTTCTTTTTAAGGCTAGTTTCCAACTCCGTAGAACCGGAAGTTTCGCCTTTCTCTATAACCGGCGCGAGGTTTCTGAAATTGAGTGAATACTGCAACGGTTCATCAGAAACGGTGATGTAATCAATGTTTTCGAGATGATTCTTACCTGTTCTGAAAACCATCCTGAATTCCGTGAATTCGCCTTCCGAACTTTCAACGGTAATTTGGCCATTATGCAGTTCCACCAGGTTTTTCACAATTGACAACCCAATGCCCGAACCCATTGAATCCTGTTTCAGAAAACTTTTGGAATCGACTTGATAAAAGCGGTCAAACAGTTTTTCCAGCTTATCGGCCGGAACACCGATTCCACTGTCGCGCACCAGAATTTCGCATTGCATTTTCTCCGGAAGATGATTGACAACCAATTGAATACTTCCGCCTTGCAGGGTAAATTTGATGGCATTGCTCAACAGGTTAAACATGATTTTTTCCATGCTGTCGGGATCGAACCAGAGGAGAAGCGCTTTTGTATTGGATTTATGGGTCAGCGTAATATCTTTCCGGGCAGCGCTTTCTGCAAAAGCGTTTTTTATTTCAGAAACGAACTCAACTATATCGTATGGAGCCGCATTCAGGTGAACGTTTCCGGTTTCAATTTTACGAAAGTCGAGTAACTGGTTGATGAGCGTGAGCAGTCGCTGCGTGTTGCCGTACATAATTTCGAGGTGATTTTTAAAGTCGCGGCTGATATTTTCGGTATGAAGCAGTTTTTCGAGTGGCGCGACTATCAGCGAAAGCGGCGTACGGATTTCGTGCGAAATATTGATGAAAAATTTGATTTTCAGGTTATTGATTTCAGCATCCTTTTCGCGGTGGACTCGCTCAAGTAATGCTTTATTTTCAAGCCGCGTGCGCGATAAACTGTATTCACGGGCCAGATAAAGTAATCCGGCAATCATCGTCGCGTACAAAATATACGCCCACCATGTTTTCCAGAAAGGTGGGAGTACTTTTACCGAAATCGAAGTTCCTTCGGTATCCCAAACGCCATCGGCATTGCAGGCTTTTACTGTAAAGACATATTCGCCTGGAGAAAGGTTGTTGTACGAAATAAACCGCTGATTATAATCCAGATAAACCCAGTCGGGGTCAACACCTTCCATCAAACACGCATATTTTACTTTTTCAATCTGCGAAGTTGTCATGGCTGCAAATCGAAATCCGATTACCCGGTGCCGGTTGTTCACGGTAATATTTTTAGTCCCTGAAATGCTTTCGTCAAGTAAAATCCGTCCGTCAACTTTTTGGTTGATGGGTACTGAAAGATTAAAAACCTGAAAGTCAATTAGCTTTACTTCGGGAGCTTTTTGCGTTGATTGTATATTTTCAGGATAAAACCGGTTAAACCCATTATAACCGCCAAAATACAATTCGCCATCGGCAGTTTTCAAGGTCGAATAAGTGGTAAAATACGAACCCTGTAATCCGTTTCGGGAGGTGTAATTGCTTATTTTATATTCGTTATCTCCCGTCGGGGAAAGTTGTGACAACCCATTCATTCCGCTAACCCAAATGTCTCCTTTGTTGTCGGTTATAATTCCCGATATTTCGTTGGAGGGAAGTCCGGTTGCAGTACTGAATTGTTTTCTGATCTGAAGTGCTGAATCCAATAGAAAAAGACCATCCCAGGTGCCGACCCATACATTTTTATTTTGGTCTTCGCTTAAAGCATTCACATAATCTGAATCCACGCTTTTCGAAAAATCTGAAAGCCGCATGGGAGTTACCTTTTCCTGAAACAAAAAATCCAAACCTCCGCCAATGGTGCCGAAAACGATGGTGCCATTGCTTAACTCAATCATCTTTCGTACTTTACCTGAACTTAGCAATCCAAAATCGGGAGTGCAACTTTTAAAACCATCCGGTTCAACACGGGAAAGGTCGGCAACACTTACCCCGTTGCCATTGGTGCCAACAAACAGCCGGTTATCTTTCGAAACCAGCAGCGACAAAATATCATTTGAAGCAATGCTTCCTTTTTCGGTTGAACTTTTATAATTGGTAAACCTTTTCTGCCTAAAATTATAAGCCGAAAGACCGTTGGTTGTTGCAACCCAGATATTTCCATTTCGGTCGGGCTCAAGCGCTCTTACCACATCGTTCACCAATGATTCAGTATTACCGGGTTTTTGCATGATGGTAAGGAAGGTCTCTTTTTTACGGTCGAAAACCGCAATTCCCTTTCCGAATGTGCCGACCCAAATAATACCTTCGGGGCTTTCGCAAAACGACGACACAAAATTATAGTGCAAACTGTTGGGATTTCCGGGTTCGTTTTGGTAATGCGCAAACAACTCCATCGTGGGATCGTACTTGTTCAGTCCGTCTTTGGTGGCAATCCAGTACACACCAGCCCGATCTTTTATGACCGATGTAACACTGTTGTTACTTAAGCTGTTCAGGTTGTTGGATATGGTTTGTATCCGGGTTGCAATCCTTTTTTTCAGATCAACCAAATACAATCCTCTGCCCTGAGTTCCCACCCACAAGGTTTCTTCTTCGTTGTAAACTGATCGTAATTCATTGTCTGCCGAATTCACCATTTTATTCCAATCGGTCATTACTATGAATTGGCCGGTACTTTCATCGAACTGAAAAAAACCGCAGGTAGTAAAAAGTATTATTTTACCTAAATTATCCTGCCAGATTTTCCAGATGTAATCATCACTGACCGAACGTCGGAGTTGATCAGGTATTTTATATTGTCTTGCCGATTTGGACGCGATATCGTAAATAGTTAGCTGACCATTTATGCCTCCAATCCAAAGGTTCCCTGTGGCGTCAGCAAAAACAGATGAAACGGAATTAACTTCAGGCAAAATTTTCAGGCAGCGATTATTCTGTTTGTTTAAGCAAAACATTCCGTTTGTGGGTGTACCAACCCAAATATTTCCTGAATTGTCAGCCGTAATAATTCCCTTGTTTTCGTAGCGGTAACTTTCTTTCTTTTCTGAAAGCAGGAACCGGTCGAAATTATCGAGTTTTCTGTTGTACCGGTGCAGGTAATTGATGGTAAGTATCCACAACTGATTATCCGAATCGCAATACAGGGCTAAAACCGAATTATTCGAAAGGCTTGTTGTATCGTCCTGTAACTTTGTGTATTGCTTATTCTCGAAACCGTCGTAACGGTTCAAACCGTTGTTGGTGGCAATCCATATAAAGCCATCCTGATCCTGCACAATTCCGTTTATGCGATTACTTGTCAGACCTTGTTCTGCTGTTACACGTTCAAAGGTAAGTTGCTGATTTTGGCCATTGATTTGGATTGAACAAATAAATATCAACAACGAAAAAAAAGTAGATAACAGAGGCTTCGGTATTAGTTTTTCAATATTAGTTTTATTATTCATCTTCCACTTTTTTCACAAATAATCAGGAGATAGCAACAGACAATCCATCTCCTGAACCGACGAAAGTTCATCATTTCAAAAGTAGCTTATTTTTCGTTTAATGAATTTACGTATCTCTAATCAAATTTGGGTTTTTTGTTAATTGTATTGATATTCTTAAACATAGGCTAAAATTCAGTTTAATTTCAGAAACAAAATTCCATGCAATTGCAACTTTTTTCCATTGTAATACATGCAGGCACCCCCTACTTTTGATGCAAACTTTAAAATTAAATGAGTAAACTGAAGGAACATCAAATTATTGAATACGCATTATACTTAATCATTTGCCTTTTGCTTTTTGGGCTCTTGTTTATGATTCTTGGATAATGAATGTAATTCGATAAATAGGGTTGCTCCTTTTAATTGAACAGGATAATAAACGAAACATGATTCATTTTCAGAGTTGATAAGAATAATAAATAAACCAAAATTGAAAAAATGATTGTACCAGTATTGCATGGTTTTTCTCCATTATTATGGATGAAGCCTACCCTCAAAAAGTTGTAAAACTCCATTGGGCAAGCACCATGATGCAAATCATTAAAGTCGGGCTTAAATTTTTAATTTAATTATATCATTTAACTAAAAAACAGTTTTTATTATGCAAAACCAAAAGTATGAAAAGCAAAAGAGAATTAGGCAAGCACTTCTCACAATGGTGATTGTTTGCCTGAGTTTCATGAACATTTCTGCACAGAACCTGAGCGTTAGTGGTTCTGTTATTGATAGTAAAGGAGAGTCGCTTCCGGGAGTAACTGTTGTTGTTAAAGGTACAACTTCAGGAACAGTTACTGATTTTGACGGAAAGTACTCACTGACCAATGTATCGCCAACCGGAACATTGGTTTTTTCATTTGTTGGAATGAAAACACAGGAGGTTGCAGTTGACGGTAAAACCACCATTAGTATTAGTTTAGTTGACGACGCTGTTGCACTTGAAGAAGTGGTTGCTGTCGGATATGGAACCGTCAAAAAACGGGATGTTATCGGGTCAGTAGCTTCTGTTTCAGGCGAAGACTTAAAACAGGTTTCTTCCACTTCATTTACGGCAGCGCTGCAGGGACGTGCCACCGGGGTAAATATCCGCGAAACTTCAGGTACTCCGGGAGCGCCAATCAGCGTTCAGGTACGTGGCGTCAACTCCATTAATACTGGAACCGATCCGCTTTGGATCATTGATGGAATGCCTGTTTATGCAGGTGGTGGTCTGGGACGCACTGCTGGAACGGTTGCTCAAAACCCGATGTCAACCATCAATCCAAACGACATTCAGTCGGTTGAAGTTTTGAAAGATGCGGCCGCAACAGCCATTTACGGTTCTCGTGGATCGAGCGGTGTTATCATCGTAACCACCAAAAGCGGCAAAAAAGAAAAGGGCAAAGGCAATGTCATCTTCGATTATTCCACAGGAATTTCCGATTTGACCACTTCGCCGGAATCAATAGGATTGGCCAATACTATCGAATGGTTTGAAATTATGGACATTGCCAAAAAGAATGGTGGCCGTGGCGTATTCGAACCAGGCGATATTCTCACTGCCAATTTCCCAACTTCAATCAGTCGTGCTGATGCTTTAAATGTAAATATCAATTGGTTTGACTATGTGCTTCGCAAAGGAAGTTACCAGGACGCAAATTTTTCTTACACACAAGGTCTTGAAAAAGGGGCCATTTTTGCATCATTTGGCTACAGGACCGACAAAGCAGTGAATGTGGGTAATGATTTCGATCGTATGACCGGTCGCATCAACATTGATTTGGAGCCCGTGAAAAATTTCAAAACCGGTGCCAAAATGAACCTGATGTACACCAATAACTACCGCAACAAAACCGACAATGCCAACCCTGGTATTTCAACCGGCAACGTGGGCGGTTTTGGATCGGCCATCATGGGAGCGCTTCCCTGGTATCCTGTTTACAACGAAAACGATCCGTCGGGATACTGGAACCCGGGAGCTGGAAACCTGGCAGTTATAGCACGCCGCGACCTGATGCTCGACAATAAAAAAACTTACCGTGCACTTGGGACTCTCTATGCTGAATTCGATTTTCCATGGGTAAAAGGTTTATCGTTACGCACAGAAGGTTCAACCGATATCATTCAGGACAACAGTACCAACTGGATTTCAGGTAAAGTAATCAATTCAGGCAAAACTTACGTTTACGAAGGCGCTATTACCCGCACCTCATACAACTACAATGCTTATCTGAAATACAATACGACTTTCAAAGATAAACATGCGATTAACGCAGTGGCCGGTACCGAATCACAAATTACCAGTCAATACACCCGCGAAATGGAAGGCCGTGATCCGGTTGGGTACAATCAGGAGATGGGAAGTACCTCGCCCGGAATCAAAGACATCATGCAGGGATATTTGGGGGGTGAACGTTTTATCCGTTCTTATTTCGGACGGGCAAACTATAAACTGATGGACAAATACATGTTTGGCGTAAGTTTACGCCGTGATGGTTCTTCTGCCTTCTCAAGCGAAGTGCGTTGGGGTAACTTCGCCGCTCTTTCTGCCGGATGGATTATTTCAGAAGAAAAATTCTTTGAACCGCTAACAAGAACTGTCAACCTGTTGAAATTACGTGGCAGCTTCGGGCAAACCGGAAACGAGTCCATTCCCGGAAACCGTAACATCAATACCCTAAACAACAGTTCTGCCAACCGCTATGGAACAACCGATATCATGAGTGCCGGTACTTCCATTTCAATCGGTAACCAATTGATTACCTGGGAAACCACCGACAGTTACGATATGGGAATTGATTTCGCCATGTTCAACAACCGCATTTCAGGTTCACTGGCCTACTACATGCAAAATGTATCCGACATGTTACTTCAAATCTCCACGCCTCCTTCGGCAGCCATTGGCAGCGTTTACGGAAATGTGGGCGACATGAAGAACTGGGGATGGGAATTTAACGTGAGTTCGGTGAATATCGACCGGAAAGATTTTAAATGGAGCACTACATTCAATTTCTCAACCAACCACAACGAAATATTGCGCTTAACTCCTGAAATGGAACGCCAGAAAGGCAATACCTTATTTGTTGGTGGAAGCCTGGGTTTATATAAAATGAGTGAATATGCAGGAATTGATCCGGAGCGCGGTGTTCACATGATTTGGGAAATCGACCGTGACAAATACAACGAAACCGGAGCATTTGTTAAAACAGGTCGTAAAATACCATTTACCGATACCAATTCAACCTTGCACGAAATCGTTCACAATGATAAATCGAGTATTCCTACTTTTTACGGAGGGTTCGACAACACATTTACCTACAAGGGATTCGAGCTGGGCGTATTCTTTACCTTCTCAGGTGGAAACTACCTGTACAATTCGCGCGAAAAAGAATGGACAGCACCATCAAATGGCTATTGGGTTAAAAAACGTGATTTGCTCACCGAATCGTGGACTGCGCCGGGCCAAACCGATGCCAAATATCCACTGTTATTTATGGAAGGATTTGCTCCGGCAACCACAGCCTGGGATTTAAACGCCATCGATCCTAATACCGGATTAAAAGGTTGGTGGAAAAACCCCGACATCAACAACCTCGTTCAGCCCAACGCCAAAGAAACTTACGACAAAAACGGTGCCCGGCAGTTAACCAAATACCTCGAAAAAGGTGATTACTTAAGGCTTAAAACGCTCACTTTAGGGTACAACCTGCCAAAAAGGATTTCCAGCAAATTATTCATGGAAAACCTGAAAATTTACGGCTCGGCAACCAATTTACTGACATTTACCGAATACAGCGGATTTGATCCTGAAACAGCTTCCAGTCCTTCGGTTCTGCCATCAGTAAAAACATTCAGCGCTGGCGTTACGGTAACTTTCTAATTGTAAAAACTTAAAATTGAAATCATTATGAAAATCATAAATAACACAAAAATTACAAAGCTAATACCAGTAATTGGTCTGACTTTACTGCTGACATTTGCAGGATGTAACAACGAGGAATTCTTCGAATTGGATGGGCCGCCGGTAACAAGCTGGAAAACCATCCCCGATATGGAAATGGGAATTGCAAACGCCTATCGTTTAACGATTGTGCAGAATGAGAGCGCTTGCTGGAACTTTATGCCTTTTGTACACTTTGGACAAAGCGATATTGTTCGCGAAATCAGCGTGAACGGCGGCTGGAATTCGAACGTCACTTATTCAAGGGATTTTCAGCAACGCATCGGACAAACCGACAAATATTCGATTTGTTATCAGGTTATCCTGTATTGCAACAACATGATCGACTTTATTAACAGCAACCCGTTTCCCGATGCAACAGAAACCGACAAAACCAAAAACATCAACCGCATAAAAGGCGAAGCAATGTTTTTGAGAGCGCTGGCTTATTATCACCTGTTGATTTGGTACACACCCGCTTACGACAAAGATGGCGCCAACGATTCGAAACTTCTTTCTCTTCGATTGGAAACACCTGTTATTTTGGACATCGCGTTGGACAATACTCCTGCACCAACCAAAGATATTTATGCGCAGGTGGTTAAAGATTTTACCGAAGCCAAAGCTTTGCTCCCGATAAAATGGGAAGCTGGTATGCACAATGCCTATAAATTCGGACGTGCGAACAAGCATGCTGCCGGATCCTTTTTAGCACGCACCTTAATGCAAATGGGAAAATACGATGAAGCATTGACTGAGTTGAATGCCGTTTTGGATGATACATCGATGCCGCGCACACTCGAAAACGACCCCGAGGCCAACTGGCTGAACAACAGTGCCACAACACCCTGGGCCAGCAGTGAAGTAATCTGGTACGGATTTTACGCAGACATCAATTTAAGCACAGCTTTCAGGCACAATATGATGTTCCACTATTTCGACAATGTTATTTTCCCGAATGTTGACGACTGGCGCGACTGGTGGATTTGGTCGCTGAATACCAAAACAGTAAAACGTTGCGGAATGTTGGCCGATGACAACTCGGTTCCGGCCGGATGGGCAAACGACAAACGTTCGAAATTGGTTCACCGCTGGGAAGGTTACGACAACAGCTTGCCATCAACCACCAAATACAATTACAAATATTTGGTCAATCGCGCATTCGAAGGCAGGGTTGGCAAAATCGATCCGGTTTACATGAGCAGTAAATACTTCCGCGTTCCGGCCTTCGGACAGGCCAAAACTGCACCTCCACAGAACCTGCCAATAATTCGTTCAGCCGAACTTTATTTGTGGCGTGCCGCCTTGAAACAGGTTACAGGCAAAGGTGGACAGGCAGCCGATCTCAACAAAGTCCGTCAACGTGCGTGGGATACTGCCAAAAGTGGTGATTACATACCTTTGACCGATGCTGAAGCCAACTGGGAAATGATCGATCAGGAATGGATTAAAGAAATGAATTTTGAGGGTGACCGCATTGTTTGGCTTCAGATGTTCCGCAAACCAATTGGTCCGGGCGATCGCAGCGTACCAGATGTAAATGCACCATACCCGAATTTCTTTTACCCGATACCTTTAAGCGAAACTGACTTTAATAAAAAATAATACCAGTTCTTCGGTTTGATAAAATAGATATTTTTGGGAAAGGTTATTCTAATTTGGATAACCTTTCCATTTCTCTGACAAATACTTGAACTGATGAAACTAACACAACCAATAAACCAATTATCCCGCCGCAATTTTATCCGGACTTCAGGTCTTGCTGCAACAGGCTTGGCGCTTTTGCCTTCTTCTGTTTTCGGTTTCGGAAAAAGTAAATTTTCTCCTGATGAAAAAGTAATTTTTAACCCAACTCCCCATTCTTTTAATAGCGAGCCGGTACGCCTGAAAATCCCGTTTCCACAGTCATCCAAAGCCTTCGTTGTGAAAAATGACGAAGAAGAAATTCCTTATCAGATTGAAGAAAACGATGGCAAAAAGCAGATTTGGGTCGGTGGCGATTTTACCCCTGGAGCCAGTCATCAGTTTGAAGTAATTCAGGGGACGCCAAAATCCTTTCCGAAGATGGTTTCTATTAGAAAAGAATACGGCTTCTTTGTTCTTGAAAACAAAAACATTTCAATAAAAATACCTGCCAGTGCCAGCAAAAATATTCCGGGCCCGGTTGCCAGAATTAAATTGACCGATGGAATTTGGGCCGGCCAGAGTTTCTGGAAAACTCACAAACAACTCAAAAAATATTCGGCAACCGTTATTGGCGATGGAACCATTTTCGCCAAAGTTCGCCTTCGTTATGAATTTGAAGAGATGGCCGGAGCAAACAAAGATATTCCTGCTTTTGCTGAAATCGACATTATGCTTGCACCCGAATGGGAACATGTTTCCATTTTTGAATGGCACGAAATGGGGACTGAAGATTATTGGGAATTTGAAATGAGCCACGGATGGTTGCCACGGAAAGGAATCAGCAAACATTTTAATGAAGGTCCCGGCGGAGATTCCACCTTTGTGGTTCCGGCCATGGATCGCGATTTGGTGCCTTTCGAAAGTGTTTCGTTTGCTCCCGATTTGTACATCAACCTTATTCCGCGCTGGAATCAGCATTTTAAAGATGGCTGGGCATTTGCTGCTTCCGACGGGAATCGGCATTTGAGTGCGGTAGCTGTAAAAGCCAGCCAATGGAAATGGCCACACGACAACAACCTGCAATGTGTGGTAAAACCCGAAGGAAATTATGCGGGAGTTCGTTGTTCCACCTGGCGCGGCCAGCGGTTGTGGTGGCTCTCGTCTTCATTGGAACCGATGGACACCGGATACATTAGCAAGCACGTTTGGGAAAATCTGGATAAAATTAATCACGACTACATTCTCGATTGGCCCGGAAATCCGGTCAAATGGTGGAGTATTAATCCATACAATTCGGAGCAAACCAATCCTACCCAAACCATTCGCCGGATTGGAAAAGAGGCTATGAAAAATGCCGGCCAGCCTGCCGATGAAACTACACTGATCCGGTTTCAAACACTGATTCATAGCGATTGCTGGGCCAGTTACTGGGATTATTTTTCGCCCGAAAATCCCAATTTCTTTACGGATTATAACCTCGTACCAATTGCTCTGGCAACCAACCTGAAAGAACATCCGCAGTTTGAAATATTCAGGAAACTGGCTGAAAACAAATTCAAAGAAGATCTTTACCACTCCATCACACTTCCCGGTGGGGCAGGGCAGGAGTGCCCCGGATACAGCCATTATGGAATGTCGCTTTGGCGCGAAATAGTGGCAATGGGTGAAAAACACCTGGGTTTCGATATGAAATTCATCAACGAGCGGCTCGAAGCTTCCGAAAAATTCTATCAGCGCATCAGTTTTCCTGATGGCGAAATACGTCGTGGTTCTCCCATGGGCGATTCGCATCCCGACGTAGCTGGAAAAACCGGAATGTCTCGGGTTGAAGTGCACCCGGATTGGGTAAAAAGTTGGAAGACTGAAGAATTTCCAGGGTTTGGAGTGCTTTTCACCAATCGCCCCGGAACCGATCGCGAAACGTATTTGAGTTTCAAAAGTGGCCCCAATCGCTGCCATTATCACGGAGACCAGTTAGCCTGGCATTATTGTGCCAATGGCCGTCCGTTGGTAGTCGATCATCATTGTAGCTACCGTCCGCGTGCCGGACAGGAACACATGCACAACCGCCTCGCTTTTTTTACCAACGAAATGCCTTTTGCCAACATGGACGGTTACGAACGGGTTTTGGCATTAAAAACTTCGCCGGAAGTGGATATTGCAATTGGCCAGGTGGAGAGCAATCGACTTCGGAAAGTGGAACCACTTCCTCCTGAAATATGGGACGCCCGCTATCCGCAATTGCAGTTTGAGGAACCGCTGATTTATCGCCGGACGGTGGTTTTGATGAAAAACAGCGATCAGGATTATTTTGTTTTCCGCGACCAGTATTGGGCCGACCGACCAATAAACGCAGCGTATTGCCTGCATACCTACGGCGAAACGCCGGTCAGGAAAGGTCATTTGATCGACTTCGGAAAACTGGTTCTTTTTTGTACCCATCCCAATTTCAGTATGAAAAATCTGGACTGGTCACACGAAAGGGGCGGCTACGAGGAAACCAAGGGAATCAGGCTTGAAATATCAGGTCAAACGGGAGAAATGATTACTGTAATGTATCCCGGAAATACTCCGCCTGAAATGAAAGAAATACCCGGAGGCGTGCAGGTTGGGAATGATGTAATTGTTTTCAAAGACAATCAACCTGTTTCAGCAGAAAGTTCTGATGTGTTCATTATCAGTCGATTGGGTGAAAAACTATTGAGCTTATCCGGAAAAGAAATTGATTTAGACCGCTCACAAGGCGAAGTAGGTTTATTTGTCCCCGATGCCGGATATCCGTTTGGCGACATCCCAGAATGGCTGGCCAAACAAAGAGCCGGGAAACCCGATTGGGCGAAGAAACTATGATTTGTGAATTTAGAATATTGAATATGAGAAATGTCCATAAGTTGTTGTACCAAATGCTGATTTTTTGTCTGATTGGTTTTTATGAGCAGTCAGCCTTTGCACAGAACCCACCGAATTTAAACGATTGGCTAAAAAGCAGTAACGGTTTGGTTTCAGTTAAATTTACGCGTCACGATTACAATTTCTTCAACCGGCCTGAATTTCATCGGACTTTCGCCGTTGGAAACCCGGGAGAAAAACAGGAAATCGCATTTCAGGAAAGTGTCTGGCAAATGAATTATCAAACTGTTATTCCTTCCGATCGTTCCGACGCACTTGAAGTAGAGTTTCAATATAAACTGATCAAAGGATCGGCGCCGCAGACCAGCATTTCCATCGATTTTACCTTCGATAACTGGTCGACTTCAAACTATGTTTTGATGCCAGCTTCGGCCTATAACGGCAACCGTTTTGAATCACGCCGGATGAGGTATTCACCCAAATTGTTGGACGATCGCGATGTTGGGTCTGATAAACCGATGATTATTTCAGATGTTCCACGACTAAACATCAACGATGGCCCGTCTCGAATTCAGGATCGTTCAGGTTCTATGAGTGTCCCGGCGATTGGGTTTCAATCGGATGCGACAAAAACAGGCTTTTGGTTACTGACCCATCAAGGCACTAAGTTTGGCGATTCAGGAATCAGTATCGAAGAATCGCGCGACAGAGAATCAGCCGGGATCAGCCTCACCGTTCCGGTCGTTCGCGAAAATTATCAATATTTCATTGCCGACAATCAAACTGCATCAAAAGATAAAGCACCCGATTTTAAGGCTGGTGATGAATTTACCATCAAATTCAGGGTATATTTTTTCTCTTCTCCTGAAATTCAAGATCTGTACGATCGTTTTGCTGAAATCCGCAAAGACTTTTCAGGAGTAACCAAGCTGAAACCTTTTATCCCTTTTTCTTCCTGCTTTTTGGTTCAGGAGGCCAAATTCAACGAGCAAAACTGGGTGGATGAGCATGGCTATTATTCGGTGGGAATGCGGGAAAATGTTTTTCAGGATTGGCAAATTGGCTGGACAGGCGGTATGATCAGCACGTATCCGTTGCTTTTCGCCGGAAACGAAACTTCGCGCCAACATGTCATTCGGAATTTCGACTGGCTTTTCCCGAATGGAATCAGCCCTTCAGGATTCTTTTGGGATACGGGAGAAAAGGGAACCAAATGGTATGGTGGCGATATTCGATATTCCAATACAAAAAACAGACATCTGATACGCAAAAGCGGTGATGCTGTTTACTACATCGTTAAGCAAATGATGTTAATGGAAAAGGAAAACATCGGTGTGAAGCCCGAATGGAAGGCTGGAACACAAACTGTTGCCAATGCTTTTGTGAAACTCTGGGACAAATGGCATCAATTCGGAAATTTCGTGGATAGCCAGACCGGCGATGTAGTGGTTGGTGGTTCTACCAGCGGGGCCATCGTTCCGGCGGCATTGGTTTTGGTTGCCCGATATTTCAATAATCACGACTACCAGCGGGTTGCAGAGGCTTCGGCAGAGCAGTATTACCAAAACTTTATCAAACGAGGAATTACATGCGGCGGTCCGGGCGATGCCATGCAAAATCCCGACAGCGAATCGTCGTATGCCATGCTCGAATCGTTCATGTTACTCTACGAATCCACCCTCGATAAAAAATGGCTGGAGCGGGCCGAAGAAATGGCCAATCAGTTTTCAAGCTGGGTGATGCCTTACGATTATCAGTTTCCGGAGAATTCTACGCTGGGAAAACTAGGTGTTCAAACCATCGGAACGGTTTGGGCCAACACACAAAACAAGCACAGCGCGGCCGGAATTTGCACCCATTCGGGGATTGCCTTGTGGCGATTGTTTCGTGCAACCGGAAATGTCGGCTACATGCAGTTATTAAAAGAAATTGCATTTGTGATGCCACAATATTTGTCACATCCGTCGCGGCCAATCGAGAAAATGAAAATCGGCTGGATGTCGGAAAGGGTGAGTACCACCGACTGGCTGGAAGGGATTGGTGAATTGATGTATGGATCCACCTGGGCCGAAACTTCGCTGATGCTTTCGTACATCGAATTGCCGGGCGTTTACGTGCAGCCCGACAAATCGTATATCTGCACAATTGATAATGTGGAAGCCGAAATTGTTCAGGATAATCCCCGAATGCTGAAAGTGAAACTGACCAATCCAACCAAAGCGGAAGCCAAAGTCAGGTTGTTTGTTGAAACGTCAGAACAGGCACTCATCCCTTTGGGCGAAAATGTGCTGAAAGGTGGACAGATCATCAGCTTGCACCCCGGCGAAAGCCGCGAAATAGTTCTTAATAAATAAAATAACCAATAAAAGATGAAAAATACAACGCTCATTACCCTGCTTTTTCTTGCCTGTTCTCTTAGTCTTATGGCTCAACCCAACGTTTCCTCAGTGGCTGATCCTTTGGAAGTGGTAAAACTGATTGGCAATAAGCTGATTCGTGACACACCTTTTCAGTATCGGCTTACATTGCAAAAAAACAATCCGAAGTTCGACGGGTTGCAGTTTGTTGACTTTGGGCGTACGTTTGGGACCAGCCAACCTGCCGTGGCTTATGCCTACACACATCTGACCTTCAATGCCGATACCGAAATGATTTTGCAGACCGCTCATAACGACGGTTGCAAAATTTGGGTAAACGGGGAGCTGGCTTACCAAAAATTGGGAAAGCACAAGCTGGAACTCCGTTTTGAAGAACGTAGTGTTGAGATGACCGATGAATTTAAAGTCAGACTTAAAAAAGGAGAAAACAGTTTACTTATCAAGTCGGAAACCTACGGAAATGAGTGGGTGGTTTATCTTCAGCCGCCAAGTTTGAAGGGCGCTGTGGTTTCAGAGTCAGGTTCATTTCCTGAAATTGGGTTGAAATCGGTTCCAAATGTGGATCGGAAAATTGCCGAAATAACCAATTGGCTGGTGATTGGCCCTTTTGCAAATTCTAACGGGAAAGGAATAGAAACTTTTTATGCTCCTGAAAAAGAGCTTGTTTTCGGAAAAATGTACGAAGGCGCTGCTTCTGCAATCACCTGGACGATTCCGAAAGTGGAGGTTCTTGGCGACTTGATCGACCCGCTGCCCTGGGGAACAAATTACACCTGGAATTACCACAATGGCGGCGTGGCCTGGGCAATGCAGCAATTGGCCGAAGTAACCGGCGAAGCCAAATACAATCAATACGCCACCAATTTCTGCGATTTTCAACTCAATGGGGCTCCTTTTGTGAATTACCAGGTTAAAACTTTGCGGGCTGTAAATTCGGCCAACAATGGATTTTTATTTTCGCCACTGCTCGATTTCACTCTGGCACCCGCGCTTCCGTTCATTTACAAACTCCGAATGGAAAGCTCGTTTGCGAACCGTGAAGTCTACGAAAAATATATCGACCGCATGTTGAAATATGCCAGAGACGAACAGGTACGTTTTCCGGGTTCAAATATTTATACCCGACTCACTCCTGAAAAGTACACTACCTGGGTGGACGATATGTTTATGGGAATTCCGTTCCTGATTCAGGCGGCACAATATGCCAACTCTCCGGAAGAAAAAAAACTGTTTTTAGATGATGCTGCGAATCAGGCTGTCCGTTTTAATGATCAGGTTTGGGATGAGGAAGCCAACTTGTATATGCACGCCAAATATTCTGAGAAAGATGTCAAGTTACCGCACTGGTCGCGTGCCAATGGCTGGGGAATCTGGGCGATTACCGAAGTGCTGAAGGTGTTGCCGAAAAACCATCCGAATTACAAAATCATTTTGGCACATTATCGCAAACATGTTGATGCGCTGGTTGCCCTTCAAAATAAAAATGGTTTTTGGATACAGGTGCTCGACCGCCCCGATTCGCGTGAAGAAGTTTCGGGAACAGCCATTTTCACCATGACCATTGCCCGCGGAATTACCAACGGCTGGCTCAATTCAAAAAAGTACCAACCGTACGTACAGAAAGGCTGGGAAGCATTGAAAACACAAATTGAACCCGATGGAACCGTGCGTAATATTTGCTATGGAACGATGTGTTCGGAAGATATAAACTATTACCTTGAACGGCCATTTTATGACAACGATACACACGGATTATTTGCCGTTTTATTCGCTGGTATTGAAGTCAGCAACATGAATAAAACTATCTCGAAATGACAAAACCAATCACCTTAATCCTGTTGCTGTTTGCGGTAGCGTGTGCGCCATCGCATCAAAAAAACACGACGCTGCAGCCCATTGTACTTTCCGGTCAGGAGATTGAAGTTGTGTTGAAAGAGATTGAAAGATACGATCCTAATTACGATTCCGCAGTCCATTTGGTGTGGACAACACAAAACAAACATTATCATTCCGATTTTCAGGAAGAGACCAAAGTGCACAGCGTTAAGTCATCGTTGGGGTATGCTGAAGCTTTGCTTGATTCACGCAAACCTGAATACCATGAACGCGCTTTTGATGTTTTGCGAGCTGTTATTGCGCTTCAGGACCAGGACCCCAAATCGAATACCTGCGGTGTTTGGCCTTATACCCTTGAAGAACCGCTTGCAACCAAGAAATCTCCAGCCGACCGCAACTGGGCCGACTTCTGCGCTGTTCCAACTATCGGCATCATTAACAACCACAGCGATATTCTGCCTGAAGACCTGAAAGAGAAAACCCAAAAGGCGCTGCTGCTGGCTTCGCAAGCCATACAAAAGCGCGATGTGCGCCCCGATTATACCAATATTTCGCTGATGGGACTTTACGTTTGTTACATGACCGCCGATATGTACAACGACGCCGATCTGATGGATTATGCCCGTAAACGCCTGAAAGCATTTTACGATTGCACCATTCTGAATAAAGGATTTATCGAATACAACAGTCCGACATATTTCAAACTGTCGCTCGACGAAGTGCTGCGGTTGAAAAATCATGTGATCAATCCCGAAGATCTGTCCATGCTCGAATTTATTTACCACACAGGTTGGAGTGTGATTGCCCGGCATTATCATCAGCCCACGGCACAATGGGCCGGACCTCATGGACGTGCATACAGCGTTTTGCTTGGCTCCTCAACTTACAACTGGTTTTACACGGCTTCCGGCGGAAGTATCAATCCCGATACCCCGACGGAGTTTTCCAAAGATCAGGATCCCATCCTGAAACATCAGATTCCGGCTGATTTGATCCCTTATTTTACACAGCCCAAACTTCCAGGAATGGAAATTGATACATTTATTCCTGGAGGTCAGAAAATTGAACTGAATCCGCTGGTCTCTTATCAGGAAAGCGATCAGGATGTGTGGATCGAGACTAAAGAGGTGATCGGTAAATCGTATTTTACCAACGATTTTGTGCTGTCGTCAGCCAATCAGTCGTGCCTTTGGAATCAGCGCCGCCCGCTGATTGCCTACTGGGGAACCACGCAAAAGCCGGTTTCGATGCAGATTCGTTTTCTGCACGATGGATATGATTATGCTGCGGCAAATATTTTTTGCGCGCAGGATTCGACCAATGTGCTCGGGGCGATCAATTTTACTACCAATGGCGGCGACCGTCACGTAACCATTGATGTAATTGAGAATACTACCATCAAAGCCACCGATCTGCGTTTACGTTTCGAGTTCGGAGGCGACATCAGTAGTGTCAGTTTCAATTCTCCTGAAGCTGGTAAAAATCTGGTGGTAGGTAAATCAGGCAAACTGAATTTCAGGATCGAACTTCCTTATCAAAAGTTTGGCGATTATCAGGGCAATTGGTCAACCGGCGGGGACGACAAAAACAAATGGATTGATTTTGTAATTTATTCAGGAAGCGAAAAAGAGTTTAACTTCGGGGAAATTCAGGAAGCAGTGCTCGGGTTCTTATTTTCGTTAAAAGCAGGAACAATTCCTGAAGCGCCTGTCGAAGTTTCAAATTTGGGCGAAAACCTGAATCTGAAATGGAACGGACTTTCAGTGAACGCCTTAATCAAACCGTATGAAGAGCGGGCGACGCTGGTATTGAAATAAAACTAAACCAATGAATAAACCACGATTTTTCATTATTTACAATGGCTATCGCACGCGGCATTGCCAATGGCTGGCTGAATGAAAAGAAGCACAAACCATACGCGGTAAAAGGCTGGGAAGCATTAAAAGCAAGGATTGAATTTGACGGAACGGTTCACAATAATTATTACGGTACCATGTGTTCGTAGGTTGTAAATTACTACTTTAACCGTCCGTTTTACGATAACGACACGCATGGATTGTTTGCCGCATTGTTTGCCAGTATTGAAATAAATAAAATGTTTATAAAATGACAAAAATAACTGTACACAAAATGAAACCTGTTTATTTACTTGTTTTTATCCTTTTCTCTCCAACCTTAGCATGTTTTGCCCAAAAAACAATCGGGCTCGACAACTGGTACAATCACGAAACCAATCCCAAAACCGGTAAAATCTTTCATTATACCTGGGACGATACAGCAATGAGCGGTTTCTCGCAGTTGGGCGAGTTGTTCGAAAAGCAGGAGGCCGTGCTTAAAACTATTCATTCCAAACCAAACAGACAATCAATGAAAGGAATTGATATTTACATCATTGTCGATCCTGATACGACGAAAGAGAATCCCGCGCCTAATTATATTGAAACAAATGAAATAAAGTTCCTGAAGAAATGGGTTAAAAAAGGCGGCGTTTTGCTAATAATGGCAAACGATGGACCGAATTGTGAATTCACCCATTTTAATGATTTGGCCCAAGTTTTCGGATTTCAGTTTCATCCACAAACGCTGAATCCGGTTACTAACCGGCAATGGGACATGGCTGCTGAAACAAATTTGCCCGACCATCCTTTATTTTCGGGAGTAAAGAAAATTTACATGAAAGAGGTTGCACCAATCTCTTTGGCCGGCAATGCAAAATCAGTTTTGACAGATAATGAAAGTAATTCCACTTTTATTGCTGAAAGTCAATTTGGAAACGGATATGTGCTGGCAATTGGCGATCCCTGGCTGTACAACGAGTACATCGATCACTGGTTACTTCCAGAAAGCTTCGAGAATCAGAAAGCAGCCAATAATCTGGTTGATCTCTTGCTGGGAAAAGTGAAATGAGGCATGATAATATATTAACAGGTTTTCAAATTCCAATGAAAAAAACAGTAGCCAAAATTTTGATTTTATGTTCATTATTTATATCGAACACCGCGTTTGCACAGCGAATAACTGTGGTTACTACTTCAGCCGCAGGAGATAGATTAACGGTGAAGGATAATCTTTCTTTTCTACTTAATTCGGTCCCATCCAAAGATCCAATGCTTGTTTTGGAACCAAATGAAATACTCGTTCATCCGCAATTAAAATTTCAGCAGATAGATGGTTTTGGAGCGTCATTTCTTGAAGCAGGAATGATATGTGCCAATTCGCTGGAAATGAAGGAAAAACAGATGTTATTTCAATCTTTGTTCGATACCATTCAGGGTGCCGGTTTTTCAATTATGAAATCACCTTTGGCAGGAAACGATTTTATGTCGGCTGGTGAATGGTATTCTTATAATGACACACCCGGAGATACAGCAATGAAAAAATTTAGTATTGAGAGGGACTTAAAACCAAATGGATTAATTACTTACATCAGGGAAGCCAGAAAATATGGACATTTTCTGATTCAGTCGCCCATGGATTATCCACCCGACTGGATGCTCATCAATACCAACGACCGTTCGAAACAGGATGTAGATCAAAAATATTTTCCTGCACTGGCAAAATATTATTTGCGATATATTCAGGAATACCAAAAGCAAGGTGTGAAGATCGATTATCTAAGTTTGTTTAACGAACCGGGTATTTATACAAAAATTCCGTATTCAAAAATAGAAACTTTACTTGCTGACCATGTCGGGCCGCTCTTTAAAGAAAATCATATCGATACTAAGATTCAAATGTGTGAATCCAATCACCGGTTGTATGGATGGAACTTTTTCCCACAGGTTCTTCAAAATGAAAAAGCTGCACAATATATTGGTGGATTGGCTTTTCATGGGTATGACTACCAGCATAATTTTGACAAAATTGCCGAATTGAAACAGAACTATCCCCAGTTCCCAGTTTGGATGACTGAAGTTTGTCATGCCTATGTTTGTGGTTACCCCAAATCGAAACCTTTGCCCAATTATGACTATTCTGATGGTGATTTTTGGGGAAATGAAATTATCTCCGACCTCGAATCCGGCGTTTCCGGCTGGATTTACTGG
>Ga0247841_10005517_pt1 | contig 20412 bp, 15 predicted proteins | sample LaCruzMarch2015__2_FD_192410 | JGI IMG/M metagenome (GOLD analysis project Ga0247841, IMG submission 192410) | Freshwater microbial communities from meromictic Lake La Cruz, Castile-La Mancha, Spain - LaCruzMarch2015_18m | ecosystem: Environmental > Aquatic > Freshwater > Lake | place: Spain... | reverse complement strand
ATTTTCCCCATTATCATACTTACGCTGGGAAAACCACGCATATAAAGGGATATCGGGAATCAATCAACTGCGGTGCGGTGTGGCAATAAAAGATAAAGCTGATTCAATTCTTCTGGCGCCTTCTTTTACCTAAAAATGAAATCCTATCTGAATGACGTATCGGAACCCGATGCTGAACAGATCAAGTTTCCCGTTTTGCCTGAATGATTTATTGATGACGATTTGATCAATCAAGGGGTATTTTTCTTTGATTTTATTGTAAAGGTCCTCGTGTATCTCCTTCATCTCCTCCATGTTGATATTCCCTGAAATATCAACTCCCCCGCCATAATAACTCATGGCAGGCCCCACTAGAACGAGATCAAGGGTAACCCGTTTCCAGAAAACAAACTGGTAACCCAATTCCACGCCAAGGTTAAATACATAGAAATTGGCTTTCAGCATTCCTGCACTGTCGGATGACATTGGTATTATATCCAGCCCATTTTGAAAATGATAACCATAATAGCTCATGAAAGGCGCCAGGTAAAGACCATCGGGAGTTGGTCGGACATTTCGCTGCATCAGATAAAAACGATATTCCAGGGCAACATTGATCCCATATTTGGTCCGGCTTGTGATGTTAACAAGTTGAGCGATTGTATCGGCAAAAAGACTGGGAAATTCAAGGTACCCAAGGGTTAAAGCAATGGTTTGTTTCTTATTCAGGACTCGTTCATAACTTAAGGTGATGTTTTTATTGCTCCACAATAGCATGGGCGTGGGATTGAACTTGATTACATTCTTATGTACCGGTTCAGGAATGAACCTTAAGGAATCCTTCTTTTGGGCTGAAAGAAAAAGTGGTGAGAATATAAAGATGACGATTAAATAATTGAAGTATTTCATCAATATTGAATTACAGAGAGTTAAAAAAGTAATATATTTTTGTTTTATTTGATCACAAAGTTATGAATAATGCGAACTTTGCATTATGCCGGCCAAGAAACAGATGATGCGATCATCGTTATTGAATACCAGCGCTATGCTATCTTGATCCGGGTATTTGCAAACCCCTGCATGAAAACAAATGCAGGTGGTAAAGTTTTCCCGTAAAGTTCCTTAACTTTGTTCAACCATAAAAATTCGAAACCATGATACTTTCTGCCTGCGGTCTTATTTGTTCAGAGTGTGAATGTTTTGGCCAGCAATGTACCGGCTGCCATGCCGTGAAAGGACAAACTTTTTGGGCGTTGGAACATATGCCAACCAAAACCTGCCCTTTATTTGACTGTTCAGTGAACAAGCTGAATTATAATGACTGTGGTGATTGTGCCGAACTGCCTTGTAAAATGTTCCGTGAAATGAAGGATCCGAATTCCACGGATGAAGAACACCGCCAGGGACTTATTGATCGGGTGGCAAGGTTAAAATCAGAACATGTTACATTACATGCGTGAGATTAGTTTTGCCTTTTAATTATGACCAACAATTATTTTATTGAAACATCTGATACTTTGCGAATCACCTGATAATATCACTTTTTGATAATCTGTTCCAATAGCGTATGAAAAGCACATAAGAAGAAATATACGATTATTATGCTAATTTTCTAATACTCAGAAATAATCATTTATTTTTGTAATGCTGTAGATTCATAAAATAATCCTGCTTAATTCACCTCTACATTATCCACAAATTGATGAAGTCACTGAAAGACAACTGTTACCGCACCCTCCTTGCATTTCTGTGTGTGGTTTTGCTTTTTACAGGTTGTACCAGTTCATCAATAAAGGAAAAGGACAACAAAGAAACTTCTCAAAACTACCAGGATAAGATTGATTCGATTAAACAAGAGATCCTATTGAGCGCTGAGCTCCAGGATTTGCTTAATAAATTCCCTTCTCCAATGGGCGCTGCCATTGCACTTGAAAAATCTAAGGCAGGGTATTTTTTCGATCTCACAAACTCACCTGAAAATGTATCAAAATATGTTACCGAGAAAAGTAAAGCGCTCAATCTTGGTGTTTACAGCGCCGATTTGAGTTATTCAGTTGCATATGACCGTAATGATGAGACCAATAAATTCTTTTACTGCACCAGCAGGCTGGCAGATGAATTGGGAGTTTCAGGGGTTTACGATCAGGCTACCAGTGACAAATTAAAAAAGTACATTAATAACAAAGATTCTCTAATGGCATTGACAAATTCATTATCAACGCAAACGAAAAATTTTCTTGCTGAAAATGATCGCAGTCAGGTAGCGGTTTTAATCGCAGCCGGAGGATTTGTGGAAGGGATTTTTCTGGCTTCGGCCCTTGGACAATCGGATGTTCGGGATAATTCAAAGATCATGAGCATTATTCCTGCTCAAAAGGATAATTACGAAAAACTCGTTCAGCTCCTTTCTGCATATAAAAAAGATCCTGAAATGCAACCAGTTCTCGATGCCATGGGTATGATGAATTCCTTGTGGACTAACTACGGCATTGATTCCGGAAAGAAAATTCCTACGGAAAAAGCCATTGAAATTTTTAACCTGGCTAAGGAGGTTCGGGAAAGACTGGTGAAATAAAACAGAGATGCCAGCCGGTTTGGGAATTGATGATTTTGAGGATCAGGAATATGGTACCTGGAATAAATGTTTAACTAGCGAAAAAGCTGATACAATTAAATACCAATGGTTATGGAAAAGGTTTATAAAAGGAAAACAATAAAAATGATGCTTGTCATGGTCATGACCAGCGCCTCAATAATGGTCTCCGGACAGTACCATCCGCAGGACAGTATTTTGTTTGAGGCAGGCACGGTTCCAATATATATTTATCCGGAACCGACCAACATATGGCAGGTTGGAACACCCCAGAAAACCTACCTCAATTCAGCCTGGTCGCAGCCAAAAGGCATTATCACGGAGACATTGGTCCCTTACCCTGTTAACACCTATTCCGTTTTTTCCTTTGTGATCGATTCAAAATCGTTAAAACAGGATTATGCAACTTATATCAGTTTCATGCATAAATTCGACACTGATTCAATCGTAGATTACGGGGCAATTGAAACCCGCTATAATGATGGGATTTGGTGTCAGCTGGGAAATGAAAGTTGGCCATGTCCCGACGGACCCACATTGATAACCTGGGACCAGGATTCTTCGGTGACCTCTCATCAAAAGCACAATCATTTGACTAAACCAAGCGGAAAGTCGGACGGGTGGCTGTTTTCACGATGTCATTTATATTGGGTTGTCCAGGACAATTCACCGCGTAGTATTAATTACGATAGCGTATCTATACGGTTTATTTTCAGAAGCGATGGAACCGAGAGCGGGAAAGATGGCTGGCTGATTGACAACATTGTTTTCGGGTATGAGGATTATTTTACCGGGGTTTCAGAAACTCCAATAAATCCTTTAGCCCTGAAAGTTTTCCCGAATCCGGTAACCGATCAGTCTATCCTAAGGTGTAATCCACCTGCACAGCCAGTCACCATCAGTGTTTTTGACCGCGCAGGCCGTTCGATCCGTAAGGAAGCAGGCGTAAAACCGGAAAATTTTAAAATTGACCGCCAGGATTTTGCACCTGGCCTTTATTTACTGAAAATTGAAGATCGGCAAGGTAAATCACAAACAACCCGGTTTCTCGTCCAATGAACGTTTTAGTAACCTATTGGTCGCAAACCGGTAATACCCGAAAAATCGCAGAGGCCATATTTAGAAGCCTGGTATGTGATAAGACCTTAAGGCCTTTTAACGAAGTGGAGGCGCCCGATGAATTTGATCTCATCTTCATCGGGTTTCCCATCATGCGGTTCGGCCCGCCTCCGGCAGCAAGAAAATTCATCGCCCGGGCCGAAGATAAAAACGTTGCCCTGTTCATTACACATGCCACGGTTTCAAACAGCAGTGATGCATCACAACAGGCAATGCTGGCAAAAGAACTTGACAAGTGTAAAGCCATTTGCTCCCAAACCAAACTATTGGGGATGTATCATTGCCAGGGAGAACTATCAGAAAAGATTTCCGATGAACTAAACAACAGTGGAATTCCGATGCTCATGTCGTTTGCAGCAATGCGACCCGCCACACTGGGGCATCCAAATCCCGAAGAGATAAAATTAGCCGCCGAATTTGCCATAACAATCATGAAAGGACTTTGAATCCCCCGGCCCCCCCCCTCCCGGCTACTTGTGTGCTGCGGTATATCCCAGCCGGGTCATTAAGCTGAGATTAATGGACGACATGCCTATCCTTGATGAATCATCTTGTCAGAAATTTCAACAGCATCTTTCGCATATTTATAGCAGCTTGTTTTAAACAGGCCAAGGGATTCTATTTTTTTCAGATCTGCAGGATTATGCATGTCTAATCCCTGGAGTAATTCCTTGCAGTCTGCGGCCCCGTTCAGGTCTTTGAACGACTCAAAGAATTCAACTGCTTTTTCATAGGTTGTTATCTTGCGTGAGATATCATCCCCTTTTGCCCGGCCAAAATGCAACCCCAGTACCATCAGGGCGCCGGTGACTGCGCCACAGGTAAGTTGCTGGCGGCCCATTCCACCACCGAAGGCACACGAGATCTTAAGGCAATCGTCTTCGGAAAGACTGAACTCTTCGCTGAATGCGGTCAATACTGATTGGGAGCAATTAAATCCCTGGTCAAAAAGGGCGATTGCTTTTTCTGATTTGGTCATGGCCTATAAATTGAACTGCAAAAGCAGCAAAATGAACATTGGGGTTTGATGCACTGCTTCTCATAAGATCTCTTTCCTGTTGTAAGCCTGCAAAAATAAAGGCTGAAGGCAGGTTTAGTCTACAAACTGCCTGGCGTAGTATTTCGCAGTCAGTCTTTCTCCGGTGGCTTTTTCGATCATGTCATTCCAGTACCAGCGGCTTCCGGGCATGAATACCCTTTCCTTCAGGTAGTTACCTACCTCCTGATTGCCTACGAAACTTTGGAATTTGTAATCTTCCGACTTGATGATGTTGCCAACGATATAGTAATACAATTGTGAAGCAAGGAGCTCTCCCAGGAGATAATTATGATAGTAGCAGGGATAGGTGGCAATGTGGATCTTGGTGGCCCAATCGGGTTCGTTCCTGCCTTCAGGGCGCTTCATCATCTGGTATTTCTCCACCAGGTCCCACCATAGTTTATTGAGATCCTGTTCCGGATTTTTGTACATCTCTTTTTCGAACCGGTACATTACCTGTGCCCAGCGGCTGAAAACAAGCTGTTCGAGGCGCAGGGTTTTGAAGCAGTTATCGGCAATCTTCATCTTTTCCTCTTCGCTGATACCGGTCATATCCTTAAGCCATTGCGGATTGGACGAAAACCTTCCGAAAATCATGGCAATGGCCTCGGTGGTGAATGTATGGGCAGGATCGCGAAGGATGAATGGCAGGGTGGTATCGATGTTTTTATCGTACACGGCATGTCCGTATTCATGGAGCATGGTGTTCATCCAGTATTGATTCGGTTTTACATTACAAAGCACACGTACATCACCGGCATTGTCGATATCGGTGCAGAAAGCATGTTGATTCTTTCCCGATTTTTCATACAAATCACTGTTTTTCAGCATATCTCCGATAGGCAGTCCGATTCCGGCATAAAAGTCCGCAGTCACCGTTTCAAGGTTTTTATCCTTGTAATATTTATCAAGGTCAACATCATAGATTTTCGGGGCCTCCTGGAAAAAACGGTTCTGGTAGTTCCAGGGCATCAGTTCATCCTTGCTTTTCAGGTTATAGTACTTCACGAAGTAGTCGTCAATATCGCCTTTTACCTGTTCAAATGACTTTTGCGTGAGACTGTCGAGCTCGTCGAAAAGTTTGCTAACCTCCTTGGGATCCTGATCGCTGAGCGTGAGGCTCATTTCATGATAGGTCTTAAATCCCAGCTCTTTGGCTACCTCGTTGCGTAACTTTACCAGGTTTATGACATCTTCGGCCACCACGGTCCCGATTTTCTTCTGGGCCTCCCACACCTCTTTCTGGTATTTCACATCCTTCGAACTGCCAAGCACCTCTTCAACATCATTGTCCGACATCTTCTTGCCCTTCACCTCTGTACGGAAATTGCCGTATTTCTGTTCGATCACAGTACCCATGCGTACCATTGCATTCAGTTTTCCGGTGTCGGCCTTGGCCATTAGAAATGAGCGATACAATACATCAAGCTGACGGTTCAGGAGGCTGTCGGTGATTAGTCCTGAAACCTTGATTTCTTCCAGTTTCTTCAGTTTCTCCTTGTCGGAATAAAGCGCCATCATTTTCAGGTTGAGCTCTTCAGCCTTTTTAAAATCTTCAGGTTTTCCTGAAATAGCAGCATCCCAGGATGCAAGTGTTGTTTGTTTATACAACGGGATTAACAGCGAATCGTGAGTGCTGATAAAATTGGTCAGTTCCTTTTTCATGGTTTCCTGTTTGGAAGTGCACGAGGTCATCAATACCATTGACAGTGCAATTGCGGAGATTGATTTCATATTTGGCGGTGTTATTGAAATAAATTCAAAGATCAAAACTACAAATCAAAATTCAAAACCGGGGATTACTAAAGTAAACGTGTGATCATTGTAATAGTAACACGCAGTGAAAACTTCATAATTCATCATTCGTTGATCAATATTCGATATTCATTTTTAGATTTCCTACTCAGCGCTCCAGCTCGATCCCTCTTTCCCATCCTTCACAATGATATGAAGCTTCTGCAATACATCCCTGATCTGGTCCGATGTTCCCCAGTCCTTGGTTTCGCGCGATTTCTGGCGGATGCTAAGCACAAGTTGCATCAACCCGTCAAGCAATGGCCGCTGGTCATTCGCTTTTTCATCCTTCAATCCAAGGATATCGAATAAAAAGGTGGTAAAAATTTCTTTCAGCATCTCAAGGTCCCCAGCAGAGATCGACTCTTTTTTATCGGCCACGGAGTTGATGATACGCACTCCCTCAAAAAGGTTTGCAATAACGATCGGACTGTTGAAGTCGTCGTTCATGGCGGCATAAATGCTGTTGTAAAGTTCGCGGATAGGGCCCGATTGATTGCTGATCACGGATCCGGAAGCCGCATGGTCCTCTCCGGACTGTTCGTCGGCCGGGACAAGTCTATTCAATGTTCCAACTGCCGTCATCAGTTTTTTCAAACCCTTCTCCGCGGCCTGCAGCGCATCATTGGAGAAATCAAGGGTACTGCGGTAATGGGCCTGCAGGATGAAAAACCGGATGGTCATGGGGCTGTAGGCTTGTTGTAAAGATACATTGCTCCCAGTGAAGAACTCATCCAGGGTGATGAAATTCCCAAGCGATTTTCCCATTTTCTGACCGTTGATGGTGATCATGTTGTTGTGCAGCCAGTATTTTACCGATTCGTGTCCGATCGCTGCCTGGCATTGTGCGATTTCCGATTCGTGGTGTGGGAACAAAAGGTCCATCCCGCCGCCGTGAATGTCGAAATAGTCGCCCAGGTATTTGGTGCTCATTGCCGAACATTCGAGATGCCAACCGGGAAATCCTTCGCTCCAGGGGGAGGGCCAGCGCATGATGTGTTCAGGTTGCGCCTTTTTCCAGAGGGCAAAATCGGCAGGGTGAAGCTTCTCATCCTGGCCTTCCAGGGTCCTTGTGTTGGTCATCAGATCTTCGAGCACACGCCCCGAAAGTTTTCCGTATTCATGGGTTTTGCTGTATTTCTCCACGTCGAAATAAACCGAACCGTTGACTTCATAGGCATAACCGGCCTTAAGTATTTTACTGACCATCAGTATCTGCTCGATCATGTGACCCGAAGCACGGGGTTCAATGCTGGGCCGCTTCACATTCAGGGCATCCATGTAAATGAAATAGCGGTCGGCATAATACTGGGCGATCTCCATGGGTTCAAGCTGCTCAACCTGCGCCTTTTTAGCAATTTTATCCTCCCCCTCGTCGAGGTCGGCAACAAGATGACCGACATCGGTAATGTTTCTCACATACCTGACCTTGTATCCCAGGTGCAGCAGATACCGGAAAACCACGTCGAATGTAATGGCTGGCCGGGCATGGCCGAGATGCGGGTCCCCGTAAACCGTTGGGCCGCATACATACAACCCGGCAAAAGGAGGATTGATGGGTTCAAAAAGTTCCTTTTTCCTGGTGAGGGTATTGTGGATAAAAAGCTTGTTTTCCATGATAAATGCATTCGCCGGGCAAAGGTAGGAATTTTTGATTAAAGGATGCACGGCCAAAAAGCGCTGCTCCCGAAGATACTTTCGGGAGCAGCAAATTAATAAGATTCCGGGAGAATAAAAAGCTGTCTAATTGATTTTTATAACCTTCTCCATCGTCTTTGTCGTACCGGTTTTCAAACAGCAGAAATAGATGCCTGTCGGCAGATCTTTCGTATTCCAGAAAATTTCATGTTCACCCCGTTGTTCAAAACGGTTTGTCAGCACATCAACCATAGCGCCGGTAATATTATATATTTCGATGATCACTGCTCCGTCCTCAGTTGTATTGTAGGTGAGTTTTGCCTGCTTATTAACCGGGTTTGGTATAACACTTATCGAACAATGGTTGTTTGCGTTCAAATTATCAATCCCCAATGAGTTGACCTGAAATTTATACAGAAAATTATAGATGGTGGCATCAGCATAGGTCATCATACACTTGTTTTCACCGGCAATTAAATATACGGAATTATCCGTTGTTGCAGCAATGGCTGCCCATTGGGTAGGGATGGGCAGGATTTCTTCATTGGTCCAGGTGTTGGTCTCAATATCATAGATCTGAAGATTTTTCGTGGCAGTGTTTACAGGAAAAACAGCGCCACCAAAAACATATATTTTATTTCCGATGGTGGTGGCAACCGCCCCAAACCTTGCATAGGGCATGGGCTTCTTAAATTGCCAGACTTTGGTTTCCACATCAAATACCTGCAATAAATCTACACAGTTATAATTCTGATCGACCCCACCGATCGAATAAACTTTTCCGTTTGCCGCAGCGGATGCCATTCCTGCAACAGGATGAGAGAGAGCCGGGAGAGAAGTCCATGTATTGGTAGCCGGATCATATACTTCAGTAGGCCAGTAAGGATTATCATTCATTCCGCCAAATGTGTAAATTTTATTATTTACCACTGCTGTTCCAAAACAACTCATGGCTGTAGGCTTGGGCGTTTTTTTTGTCCATACGCCTGTCACCGGATCATATGCTTCATTCGCAGCAGAAAGATATCCGCTGAAACCTCCGCCGATAGCATATATAATTCCATTAACCTGTGCGACACCCAGCATCATCCTTGGATATTGAATGGCGTTTCCTGTACCCCAGCTGTTTGTTTCTGGATTAAAAACCTGCACATAGGATTCACCATACTGTCCCCCATGTATTGATTTATCGGTGCCTCCAATGGAATATACCTTGCCGTTGAGAAAGCTTGCCGCATGGGCAGCGCTGGGATAGATCATGTCATTCAACTCCGTCCAGGTATATTTCTGCGCCGTTCCCTGAAAAATAATGAAGAATAAGAATGCCGTTGCAATGGCAATAAAGCCATAACGAAGAGATTTGTAATGTCTTTTCATAACTTGAAGTTTTAAGGTTAATCCGTCTTCAAAGTTATTTCAGGAAATCGCCGGAAGTCTTACTAAACGTTTCTTCTTCCGGATAAAAATAAAAAGTTCTGGATTCATGTTTCAACCTCTTGACAAATGTTTCATTGATGATTCCTGATGCCTTTTCTGAGTTCGGTGGGGGGATATCCAAACTCCAGGGCAAATACCCGGCTGAAATAATTGGGATCACTGAAACCTGTTTCGTAGGCAATTTCAGCAACAGTCTTCGTTGAGTTCAATAACAGTTTTTCTGCTTTTGCGAGACGGTGGTTACGAATTACGTGTGAGGCGGGTTGACCTGTCAGGGCAATGAGTTTGCGGTGTAGTTGTACCCTGCTGATGCCCATGGAGGTATACAGCTCCTTTATCCCGAATTGCTCGCTGGCATAATTGGCTTCAAGGATTTGATGTATCTGCTCCATGAACAATTCATCAGGACCGGATGAAGGTTTTTTATCAGACAGCGGTTTAATATTGTATTTTATCCGAAGTTTTTCACGCTCAATGAAAAGATTCCGGAGACAAACAATCAATTCACTTTTATTGAATGGTTTGGTCAGGTAGGCATCTGCGCCATGTTCCAACCCGGCTATTCGCGATGCCTGGTCAGCGCGGGCGGTCAGCAGCACGATAGGAATGTGGCTTGTGCGAAAATCACGTTTCAGGGTACCGCATAGTTCGAAACCATCGATACCGGGCATCATGACATCGGAGAGAATGATATCCGGAACATTTTCCAGGGCTTTCCTGATGCCTTCTTCTCCGTTTAATGCTATATTCAGATAAAATGTGCTAGCTAAAATCATGCTTAAATAACTGATCACATCCTGGTTGTCTTCGATGATCAGCAGGTGCGGGCGGGCGGAGGTCCCACCTTCAGACGACGACCACCCTTGTATTGAGAGGCTTTCATCCTCCGCTTCTACTTTTTTCCGAGGTGTAATCTCTTGAATTATGGCATGATGGGTGACTGGCAAGGTGATGATAAACTCCGACCCTTCTCCCGGATCGCTGTGAACCGTGATTTCACCGCCCATGAGTTTCAAATATTCACGCACCAGGGTTAACCCAATCCCGCTTCCTTCTTCATGATGCGATTGATCATTCCCGGCCCGGTAAAAGCGTTCAAAGATGCTGGTAAGATGCTCTTCGGGAATTCCAACACCGGTATCCCTGACCCTGATCACGGCATTTTCGCCTGTCATGTCATTGACCGTAACGTAAACATCCCCGTCAGCGGGTGTATATTTCAAAGCATTCGACAACAGGTTCCCGATGATATCCTCTGTTTTTTCCGGATCGAAATCCATAACCAGTTCCCTGCACTCTGGCAGAAAATGCAGCCGGACTTGCCTGTAGGTGAACAACCCGGAAAAAGAACCTGTCAGGTAACGAAGGAAGGCTACCAGGTCGCTTTGAATAGTATGCAGGGGCATGGAACCTACTTCAAGCCTGGCGAGGTTGAGCATCTGGTCAACCAGCTTAAGGATCCGGTTGGCATTGCGAAGGATCAGGTCGGTACGTTCCCTGTACTGTTCTTCCGGATTGTCCCGTATCATTTCCGTCATTCCGGATATGACGGTGAGCGGCGTCCTGAATTCATGGGCAATATTGGTAAACAGCCTGGTCTTTAATTCATCCTGTTCCTGAAGCCGTTCCGATTTTGCTTTGGCTATTTCAGCGCGCTGTGCAAAGATGTAAAATACGCTGAAAAGCATGAAAACGGAAATCCATACGGCGTTGATCACGAAAAATGCGACATTGATCCCAGGGGATAATTCCGGCGAAGTGGTTAGCCAGGGATGAAGAATTCCTTCGAGCAGAAGAGTTGCCAAATATATGCAGAAGAGCCAAAAAGCCATTTTTTTTGTTGGGAACGCCATGGAATATACCACCGTGGCCATCCCGACAAAGATGAGTCCGCCCGAATGGGGAATCCCGCCCAATCTTAAAATGGTAATAAAAGTAATGATCAGGACAAAGAACTGGCCGAAAAACAGGAACCAGTGCACGACCCGCCTGACGAATAAAAAAATTGAAATTGTTACAGCATAGGAAACAATCAGGCAGATGCCGAAAGTTGTCAGGATTTGCAGGTGCATCCATCCTGTAATTATTGTCAGAAAGGATACCATAAGAAGCGTGACGGACATGGAAAAAAGGAAATTTTTTTTGCTCTTTAAGTCCTCCTCCGTATCTCCGGGTAGTGAGATCAGCCGGGTTCCCAGCTGGTCAAGAATTATAAATCCTTTGTTGATCATCTGTTCGTTATCCCTTCAAAATTACAAAATAAAAGACATCTTGTTACCCTGTCACTCAGTCACTTTGTTACTTCAACAATATTTCTTCCTACTTTTGCGTGAATTTTTTAACAATCAACTCATGGAAAAAATACTCGTTATCGGATGTTCGGGACAAATCGGCTCGGAACTCACCCTCGAACTGCGTAAAATTTATGGTGAATCAAAGGTAATTGCTACCGATATCCGTCCTGCCCCGCCCGAAGTAGCCGGCGCCGGACCATTTGAAATTCTTGATGTACTTGATGCTTCAAAACTTCAACTGATCCTTGAACACGAAAAAATCACCCAGATATACCACCTCGCGGCCATCCTGTCGGGAAATGCTGAAAAACGTCCGCTGGCATCCTGGGACATCAACATGCGAAGCCTGATGAATGTGCTGGAACTCGCCCGTGAACTTAGAATTCCGAAGATTTTCTGGCCCTCCTCCATTGCCGTCTTTGGCCCGACAACCCCGAGGCTGGATACCCCACAATACACAATCATGGAGCCCAATACGGTTTATGGCATCAGCAAGCTGGCAGGAGAACGCTGGATCGAATATTACTTCAATAAATATGGCGTTGATACACGCAGTTTGCGTTACCCGGGACTGATCAGTTATAAAACAGAAGCCGGTGGCGGAACAACCGATTATGCCGTGGAAATATTCTACGAAGCCATCAAACATAAAAAATATGAATGTTTCCTGGGTCCGGAATCAGCCTTGCCGATGATGTTTATGCCCGATGCCATCCACGCCACCATTGATGTAATGGAGGCAGATGCATCCAAACTTTCGCTGCGTTCAAGCTACAACGTTGCCGGCATCAGCTTTACCCCGAAAATACTGGCTGAGGAAATTAAAAAGCACATTCCTGAATTTGAGATCACCTACAAACCCGATTTCCGCCAGGCCATCGCCGATTCATGGCCGGCACGCATCAATGATGATGTGGCGAAGAAGGACTGGGGGCTGCATTATGAATATGACCTTCCGAAGATGACTGAAATCATGCTCCACGAAGTAGGAAAAAAGCTGCAATAAACCTACCTGGCGCTGGATATTGGCCCATTTGAAGCCCATTTTTCACAATACTCAGCAACCTTTGAGAGCTTGATAATCCTTACATTTAATATCGTGCTATCAGGAAGCAACCCCGGGTGATTCTCTTCCATGAAATCAATTATAGCTTCAGCCATTAAGATATTGCTGGAGAGTCCAAATTTCAATATCAGAAAATGAACATAATGTAAAACCTCTTCGCGGCAAAATGCGGTCTTTCCCGGATAGAAATTTTTCAGATGCATTCTGTCAGGAATGCTTTGTGAAACACCCCCGGATATGTTTAATAAAAGTGAGGACTCATATAAATATTGAAATAAAATATAGTCTGGATAGCGCTCGGCATAAATTTTAAAAGTTTTAGACAATTTTCGTGTCCCGGAAATCAGTTCCTGATACTTCAGTTTCAGATATTGAAAAACAAGGGCCACCGGATATTTTTCAATGAGTTTTTCGATTTCGGGCTGACCTTGCGACAACTTTTGGTCACTGATTTTTTGGCATAACCACTCGGCTTCTTTTCTCACCAATAGTCTGTCAGAATGAATCTTGTCATCTCCAAAAAGCAAATAATCTGAAAAAAATTCCCGCGTAATTTCGAATTCACAAAGTTGTTTAACGGTTTCACAGGCCGTGCTCGATTCCTCCTGTGACATCATGTATTCGCTGAAAATTATATCGGAATAATCAAGTAATTGATGAATTTTCTCAGGATCTTCACGGGAAAGCTTTTTTGAATGATCTATCTGGGACAAGAACTTGCTGATCAACGAATGCTTCATTTCGGGGTCTTGATAATCAACATATTTCCTGTCCTTCTCTTCCTCGCTGTTAAAAAATTCACGAGCCTCCTCTTCGGTAATAAAATAGAAATTATTGTGTCCCAGCCTTTGGGTCAGATGCTCCAAAACCCTGTGTTTCTCATGAAGATAATGAGGATTTGAGATATACAGAGGTTTCCCCTTAAATCCAAATTCGAGTTCGATCAGTTTTACATGTTCATCATCTTCTTCAAGAATATACCTGGTTAATTCAAAAGATTTGTGTGGCCTGAAACCTAACTCATCAGCATATGCTATAGCGCCATAAATGATGTTATGAACCAGGAGATAACTGGCGGGTATAATCCGGAAAATTCCACGATTCTCCATACGATGATGATCCACATGATCTTTGAAATCGAGGAGATGCTGATTGAATATCCAGAATGATTCTTTCAGCCCCATGCAAAAAAGATCAACCATATAGGCGCCATGTGTGATGTTCCCATTGATATGTTCCCTCGTTACGATGATCATGGCAAAGCCCGTATCGCGCCAGTTATCATTGATAAAACATTCGTCGATGGGAATATTCCTTACCTTGGTACGCAGATAATTTTCAGGGGATAACAGAGCTTGTTTTTTTTTATTCATCGCCAAAAGAATTTCGATACCATCCGGGCTTCCCCTGCCGATATTGTGCTTCGCGTGCTCTCTTCTCCTGGATTTTTTCCCATTGCTTTTTCATCTCCTCCACTTCCTTATTTTGTTTTTCCACCGAATGACTCATCATTTCCTCAATGCTGATTCCCTGGCTGTTAATGATATCCTGTGTTGCGATCCAGGAATCGCCATAACGGATGTGCATACTCGGATTAAGAATATATACGCCGCGTTCAATTCTGTAAAATAATTTTTTATTATAGGGATTATTGCTATTTACCTCATGCTTAGATAGTATGGCCAGCCAATATTCACGCTTTTTGCGAAAAGGTGGAAGCACGTTTTCAGGAAAATCCTGGAATTTTTCGATAAAGTCGTTCACTTGGATTCCAATACCCTGGTAATGGCGTTTCGATTGCTGAATGGCCGATTGCACCGCTAAAAACAAATGGACAAGCAAAAACTCGACTTTGTGCGGATCGATCTTGATCAACTGACCATTCACCTGAATACCCAGTGACTCGGAAAGAAGTATTGGATAGATTTTACCAAGTTTTGATTTTGCATATTCTTTGTTAACAAAGGCTTGCAACAAAGCAATTTGAACCGGGGTTTTGTAAAAGGTATCGGACAAACCGGGATTCGCCCCATTCTCAAGCAATGAAGAGGTGATTTTTACCGATCCTGAAAAGACAGCTGCATGTAGTGGGGTAAAATTGTGGATGTCACGGTAATCAATCCCGTATTTGTTTACCTCCTGAGTCACCATCCTGAGGTTTTCGTCACGATAATGCTGATAATATTTCCGGAAAATGGAACCGCGCTCTGATTCGTATTTTTCGGCCCGGCGGTAATTCAAGCCCGCAAGCTTTTCAAGGATGAGCGTCTGGTTATGAATCAGGGCAAAGTCGAAAATATGGTCTTTGGCTTTTTTATTGAAATGTTCCGGATTAAGCGCATCATCTCTTAATTTCAGATACCGATCATGGGTTATCGGCTCCCAGTTAGGTTTTAATGAGACCAAAATATTCTTACGAATGGCTTCAGCCTGTTCCTCCTTGCCCATCTTGTCGAGACGCCTGGCTTCGCGTTTCCAGTCATCGGCCGATGAAACCTCCTCCCTGATCGTCCGGTCGCGTAGCTCTTCTGAAATTCCCAGCAGGCCAATCAGTTTATGTCCCCGGCTCCTTTCAATGATGTAAACATTCCTGACCGCCCGGGTGATTGCAACGTATAAGGCATTGATATAGAATTTGTAAGCGTCGAGCGATTTATCGGTCTTGTCTCTGCCCCTTAAATAAGCAGGATCACTGCCATTTACATCCTCCATATTCACACCATCGCATATGCTGCTGTATTCGGTTGAATTATCTGAGATAAAGTTGAACAGAATGATGTTCTCATATTCCAGTCCCTTCGACTCCTGAACCGAAAACAACAATGGCGATGGGAACATGCCCGCAGCTTTCTGCTTATCCTCATTACGCAACACCAGCACAGCATAATTAATCGATTTTCCGGTCTTTCGGGCAAGTTCGGCCACGGTTTTATTTCTTTCTTCAAGAAAAACCATCTCCCCTGCCAATTTGGAAACCGTTGTAACAAGATAATTGCTTTCTTTGTCGATGGACCCGAATCGGGCAATCTTGATCTTCAGCAACCGGTTGGCCAAATCTGAAACCACTTGTGTATTCCGGTAGTTTGCATGTAAAATCCGGATCTCATCTCCCCGTAAATCCTGCTGGTAAAACATGGTCTTCAGGTGCGACCAGGAGAAGAAATTTGGATATACCACCTGGTTCGCATCGCCACAGAGGATGAAATTTACCGGTTTGATCAATGATTTAAGAATCAAAAAGAGCTGGATGTTGGTGAAATCCTGCACCTCATCCACAATAATGTAATCATATACTGGCTGGCGGGAGCCCAGTAATTTATGAGAATACATGTTAATGTCGTAAAAACCCTCTTCGTTCAGAAAAATGAGGTATTTTTCAAACAAATTATAAACAGTTTCTCTTACTGATGAGAGAAATATTGACTGTTTGACTCCAAGGGAGCAGTATTCATCCCGACTGAGGCGTTCCCTTCCAGTGTCCATACCGGTAATTACCCCCCTGAACTCTTCATATACCTTGTGGGCATCTTTTATCCCGGTCGATTGCCGGTATCCCATGAACCATCGTTCAAACGTCCTGAAATCCATTTCCCTGCCTTCGGGAATGCTGATGGTTTCAATGAACTCGCGATATGAAAGAAAATCGGCTTCCTGATTCTCGTTTTCATAATGGTTTGCATAATACCATTGCGATGAGTTTTCAGCTAAATAAGAGGAAAGCGTTACATAGAGGATACGCCCCTTCAGGGTTTTAATCTTTTCAAGGGTCAGTGCGGTTTTACCGCTCCCGGCCGATCCTATGATGATCTGGGGAAGCGGATAATGCAGGATCTCCTCTTGAAGATCGTCGAACGACAAAAATTTATCAAGCAGGTGAAATTTGGGATAGCGTTTGTTGACATAGGGCAAGGCAACGACTTCCTCAGGAGATACGGACGCTGAATTGGTCAGGGAAACCAACTTTGATTCATCTACAGGCTCGCCCCGCAGAAACCTGGAGCCTGCATAATCATGGTTAAGGATCAGTTCCAGCGCCAACAGATATATTTGATCATGAAACCTGCCAAACCGGAATAACAGGCGGTTGGCATCGTCAAGCCGGGCGCGATAAAATCCGTTGCTTTGCATCTTCTTCACCTCCGCAGCCGCAAAATTCCCGGAGGCCAATTCCTCCAGCGTTTTATCAAATTGTTTTCGGAGTTTTCCCGGATTCAGGTCGTTGAGCAACAGTATTTCGTACATGGCATTTCCTTATGCGCCAAAATTAAGCAATGTACCAGCTCATTCAGACATTGTTGAAAAAGAATGAAAATTCCGGCATTACCTAATGATGGAGGGCGTGGTGATCAATAAGGATCTTTTTTCACTGATCCTTCTTCTAAGATCATGGATAACAGGACGTTCGTACATATATTACATTTTACTCATTATACTGAGTAAAGTTACTACTTGTTTTTAGTAAAATGAAAAAAAGCGGGAAATATTCACAGAATCTCCTCAAGCAGATGGGTCGCCTTCAGCCTCACCCCCCTCTCGGTCTCCATCACCGTGCAGCATTCATTGAGAATATCATGCTCGAAAAACAGGATGTACCCATTCCGGGCGGCTTCCGCCATAAAGGGTTCCTTCTCCTCCATGGTGAGCAGTGGACGCGTGTCGTAGCTCATAACCCAGGGCAGGGGAATATGCGCTGCCGAGGGAAGCAGATCGGCCATGTAGACCACAGTTTTATCCTTGTAGCGGATGAAAGGGATCACCTGCCCGTTTGTGTGTCCGTTAAAGATGCGCACTGACACCTGAGGAAAGAGTTCAGTGTCGCCATCGATCAGGTTAAGTCTGCCCTTTTCTTTAACAGGAAGGATGTTTTCTTTCAGGAAAGATGCCTTTTCGCGGTTGTTCGGGTTGGTCGCCCACTCCCACTGCGCCCGACTGGTATGATAGGTGGCATTTTTGAAGGTAACTTCGTAGCCTGTTTTCTCCGCAGTCCACCTGACCGCCCCGCCGGCATGGTCAAAATGAAGATGAGTCAGGATTACATCAGTGATGTCATCGATCGTAAAACCATGAGTGGCAAGCGATTTTTCGAGGGTATCATCCCCGTTCAGGTAATAATTAGAAAAGAACTTTTCTGATTGTTTATTTCCGATACCACAGTCGATTAGTATTTTACGTTCTCCGTCAACGATCAGCAAACAGCGCATTGACCAATTGCAAAGGTTGTTTTCATCACAGGGATAGGATTTGTTCCATATTACTTTTGGCACTACGCCAAACATGGCGCCGCCATCAAGCTTCAGGTTACCAGTGTTTATGACATATAGTTGCATGGGGGTTCTGATTTGGAAACTAAAAGATGAGTCCACTCCGAAAAGTCCAATCAACTGGATTCTGAGCGGAGTCGAAGGATACAAACACCTGATAATAAGGACACTTCGACTTCGCTCAGTGTCCGGTTTTTCGTTAAATTGCCTTTTCGGAGTAGACTCAAAAATCAAAAATCAAAACTACAAATCAAAACCCGGGAAACTGAATCCGATTTCCGGTTTTGAGCTTTGAGTTTTGAGCTTCTTTCAAACGTATTCCTGAACAACCATTTCTCCCTTCAGCACGCGTAAAGCGTTGCCGGCCATTGCCTGAAGTTCATTGTCGCCGGGATAGAGAAAGATCGGAGCAAACTTTTCAACATGTTCAATAATGTTGCGCACGACAAACTGGCTGTGAGCAATATCACCGGTAATGAGGATGGCATCAGCCTCGCCTTTCAGAACGGCAAACATCTCACCTATGCTTTTCGAAACCTGATAGGCCATAGCCTCCATGATAAGTTTGGCATGTTCATCACCATTGTTGATGCGATTTTCAATTTCATTGATGTCGCGTGTTCCAAGGTATGCAGCAACCCCTGCACAATGCGTAAGCAGGCACAGCATTTCATCAAGTGTCTTGGTCCCGCTGTAACACATCTTCACAACATCACCCATGGGCAACGATCCGCTCCGTACCATTGAAAAGGGTCCATCGCCTTCAAATCCCTGGTTGACATCAATTACCCTGCCATGACTATGGGCGCCAACAGTGGTTCCATTACCAATGTGTGCCACAATGAGGTTCAACTGTTCATATTTCTTCTTGTGGGTTTCGGCATGCAATTTTGCTACCGCCTTCTGGTTGAGTGCATGGAAAATGGATTTGCGCGTGATTTCCGGTGAACCTGTAATTCTTGCCAGTTCATGAAACTCATCAACAACTGTTGGGTCGGCAATCATTGCCCTGGCGCCGGGAACTTCGGCGGCAATGGCATCGGCCAGCAATCCTGCGATATTGATAACGTCTTCGCCAACCGGGCTGTGTAAGAGATCTTTCTTCAATAAGTTATTTACCTCAAAAACCCCCGACCGTACCGGCTTGATCAATCCTCCGCGCGAAATCACAATTTTCAGTTCATCAAAACTGAAGTCATTATTCTTTATTTCCCTGATCACACTATGCTTGCGAAACTGCACCTGATCGTAAATCGTTTTAAACGGGGATAGTTCCTCGGCCGAATGTTTCCGGCTGATCATATAAAGGAGCTTGTGATTCTGGTAGACTGCAATCTGAGTGAGCCAGTCCTTGGGATTGACAACCAAAATATTGAACAAAGTCATATGTCTTATTTTTAATGTTTTACATATTACGGCGATATTGTCCTCCAACCTCGAACAGCGCTTCGGTGATCTGTCCGATGGAACAGTACTTGGCCGCCTCCATCAGGCTTTCAAAGATATTACTATTTTTTGTTGCCGCCCGTTTCAGGTTTTCAAGCATCAATTCCGATGTTGAAGCATTCGTTTTGTGAAGGTTCTCAAGCATCGTAATCTGGTATTGCTTTTCTTCCTCTGTTGCCCTGATTATTTCTCCGGGAAGAACAGTGGGTGATCCTTTGCTGGAAAGGAAGGTGTTTACCCCAATGATGGGGAGTTTTCCGGTATGTTTAAGTGTTTCGTAATAAAGACTTTCTTCCTGTATCCGGCTGCGCTGGTACATCGTCTCCATGGCGCCCAGCACGCCGCCCCGTTCTGAAATCCTTTCAAATTCCAGCATTACAGCCTCTTCGACAAGATCGGTCAACTCTTCAATGATAAAAGCTCCCTGCAACGGGTTTTGATTTTTAGCCAGCCCTAATTCATTGTTGATGATCATCTGGATGGCCATGGCCCGGCGAACTGAATCCTCGGTAGGTGTTGTGATAGCCTCATCGTAAGCATTGGTATGCAGCGAGTTACAATTGTCGTAAATAGCATATAATGCTTGTAAAGTGGTTCTGATGTCGTTGAAGTCGATCTCCTGTGCGTGCAATGATCTGCCTGATGTCTGGATATGGTATTTCAGCATTTGCGACCTTGCATCAGCCTTATACTTGAATTTCATGGTTTTTGCCCAGATAAGCCTGGCAACCCGGCCAATAACGGAA
>Ga0247841_10005515_pt1 | contig 20414 bp, 19 predicted proteins | sample LaCruzMarch2015__2_FD_192410 | JGI IMG/M metagenome (GOLD analysis project Ga0247841, IMG submission 192410) | Freshwater microbial communities from meromictic Lake La Cruz, Castile-La Mancha, Spain - LaCruzMarch2015_18m | ecosystem: Environmental > Aquatic > Freshwater > Lake | place: Spain... | reverse complement strand
GAGGGGTCGGGAATGGGAAATGTCATATGAACAGGTTCTTGAATTATTTAAGCAAGAAGGATATATTCCCCCAGAAAAAATACTAGATAATATAAAACCATACCTAGATGAAGAAACCCGTTATGGAAAAGGGAATAATTACATTACGGATAAGGTTTTTTTTGGATTATTAGGTATAAAAAATATTAAATCCATGGATGTTACAGATTATGAAAATGCGGATATTATTCACAATTTGAATTATCCTATCCCAAATGATTTAATAGGACAATTTGATTTTATTATTGATGGTGGCACTTTTGACCATTTGTTTGATGTTCGAGTTGCGTTTGAAAATATTGTGAAATTACTTCGTCCGGGAGGAAGAATTTTACAATGGAATGCAGCCTCAAATTTTACAGGAGCCGCGTACATTTCATTTGGTCCTGATATGTTTTTTGATTATTATACGATAAATCGATTTGCAGATTGCAAGGTGTATATAGCGGAAGTTAATGACCCTGGTCAACAAGAATTCTGGGATTTTTTCATATTTGACGGCAATTCAGAATATGCCCTTTTTAAATCTAACAAATTTCAAATGACAGTTGTATTTGCAGAAAAAGATCTTGATTCAACTGGAGATATAATGCCTGTTCAACGTCAATATCGAGACGAAAGACTAACCGAATTTTTTGAAAATAGTAGACATAACATTCAAAAATCGAATCGGAAATTTTGGTGCGGGAACAAACAACAAAAAATACCTCAAAAATCAAATACTAATAAAAATTTTAAAGAATATATAAAAAATTTGCTATTAAAATATACCCCTAAAATTATTAGAAAACACACGCCATCAAATATCCGTAATTTCGTCATAGGTAATGTTAACGGATTTTATTATGTTGGACGTATTTAATTCCGTCCTTTTTCCGAAGATGGGATTGAATGTTTTATCCATATAATTAAACTAAAAAGGCATAACATATGAACATCACTGATGTTGCTGACGCGTTTGTGAAGGCTGCTGAATCCGATATTAATGGTGATATTTTCAATATTGGATCAGGTGTAACCTACAGTGTCAATGATCTTGTGAGATACCTTGGTGGCCCGGATGAATATATCCCCAAACGCTCCGGAGAACCGGATCGCACGTTTGCAGACATATCGAAGATTAACCATCATTTGGGATGGGCTCATAAAATGAGTTTTAAAAATGGAGTTAAGAAAATACTTGAACATATTGATGAATGGTGTGTAGTTTCTGTCTGGGACAAAGATTCAATTGCAGAAGCTACAAAAGACCGGTTCAAATATTTGGGCAAAGATAAATAATTTCTCAATACTGAATCAATTCTTTGGGAGTGAAAATGGAAAGAAATAATAAAATTAAAAAGATTTCAGATCTTGTAGAAACGCTCCAGAAAAAACGTTTCGGAAAGAAGATAGTACTATGCCATGGAGTCTTTGATCTCCTTCACATTGGGCATATCAAGTATTTCGAGAATGCAAAAACTGCGGGAGATATTCTCATTGTCACGGTTACTCCCGATCGATATGTGAATAAAGGACCACATCGACCTGCATTTTCAGAGCAATTACGATGTGAAGCGATAGCAGCTTTAGCGGTTGTTGATTACGTAGCACTAAATGAATGGCCCACCGCAGTTGAAACAATCCAGATTTTAAAACCCGATATCTATGCAAAGGGATCTGAATATAAAAAATCTGAAAATGACTTGACCGGTATGATTGTTGAGGAAGAGCGGGCACTGCAAGAGATCGGGGGGTCAATGCTTTTTACCGAAGATATCGTTTTCAGCTCCTCGCGGTTAATAAATAAGAATTTTTCCAACTTTCCGGAGGAGACCCGAAAATTCCTCGCAGAGTTCTCGAACCGTTATTCTTCTGAAGAAGTGCTCCAGTTCCTGAAACAAGCGGAAAAATTAAAAGTACTGGTCATTGGCGAAACAATCATTGATGAGTACAATTATTGTGATCCGATAGGAATGACCACCAAAGATCCAATCATTGCGGTAAAATATATCTCACAAGAGAAGTTTGCCGGGGGGGTTCTCGCCGCTGCAAACCACTTAGCAAATTTTTGTCATATGGTTGATATCATCACCCTGCTCGGCGAGTTCGAGACCGATGAGGCATTTGTGAGAGAGAACCTCAACAAAAAAATCAATCCTTTCTTTTTGTATAAACGAAGTTCTCCGACAATAGTGAAGAGACGGTTCATTGACAATTACCTCACCCAAAAACTTTTCGAACTGCATGAGATCAACGATAGCGAGCTCGATCGCGAACAGGAGACGTTACTGAACGAGATCTTCCGGGAGAAAATTCCCAATTATGATATCATAATCGTCATCGATTATGGTCATGGGATGCTCACAAAAGAGCTGATAAAAACGATCTGCGACAACGCAAAATTCCTGGCAGTGAATACACAATCAAATGCAGGCAACCGGGGATTCAATGTGATCTCAAAGTATTCAAAGGCGGATTTCATCTCCCTGAACCGTTCTGAGCTGAATCTTGAAGAGAGGGATCGGCATTGCGGTATCAAAGAGAGTATTGCACATGTCTCCAGAAAGATCTCATGCCCTAAAATCCTGATAACTATGGGGAGCTTTGGGAATATATATTATGACGTTCACGAAGGATTTGTTGAGACCCCGGCATTTGCAACCCAGGTACTGGACAGGATGGGTGCCGGTGATGCGGTGCTCTCGCTCTCGTCGCTCTGCGCATTCCAGAATGCACCAAAAGATGTTGTCGGTTTTATTGCGAATGCCGTCGCCAGCCAGGCAGTAGCTACAGTAGGGCACAGGACATCGATCGAGTCTGTGCCATTATATAAACATATAACCGCTCTCATGAAATAATTATTTATACCATAATCCGCGGTGTAAACGTGATGTTTGTACAAACATTTTCAGCATATTCTCAGGAATTAAGCCGTCTGCTCTCCTTTATTGAAGTGACGGCAACCTCTGGTGAGAGCATGTCACTTGAGGCGGGAGCGGTGCGGGCAATAACGACAATCCTCTCAAAAAAGTCCGAGGGAAGAAAGATTATTATTATCGGTAACGGAGGGAGTGCTGCAATTGCCAGTCACATGCAGAATGATCTGTGTAAAGCGGTGGGCGTACGATCGCTCGTATTTAATGAAGCCCCGCTCCTCAGTGCTTTATCAAATGATCTGAGTTATGTAGCAGCATTTGAAGTTCTCATTGACCTCTGGGCAGAAGAAGGAGACGTATTGATCGCGATCAGCAGTTCAGGACAATCGGAAAACATTATTCGTGCAGCAGATGCTGCAAAAAAGAAAGGATGCTCAGTGATCACACTCTCTGGATTTAAAAGGGACAACTCGCTACGGAACAGAGGGTTGATCAATTTTTATGTTCCTGCAGATCTGTATGGTTTTGTTGAGCTCGGGCATTCGATACTGACACATTATCTCTCTGATGCTGCTAAAGATCGCATAAATGCATCAGTTAGTAAATGACTCATTAAAAGGTGATTAATGATCTATGTATAAATCTCTCTGTATCGCATACGATGATTCTGAGAATCCTTGAACAACGGGAACTCCCATGAAGATTGAGACCGAGAATCACAAATTGATCTATCATCCGGAGCGCGTGAGCGAATGGCTCTCTTCTGGGGACTGTTATCCAATTTATGTTGAGATCGGTCCTACCAACCGGTGCAATCATCGGTGTATATTCTGTGCTCTTGACTGGATAAAGAAAAAATACCGGGATATTGATGCCGGCATCATGAACCGGGCTTTCGAAGAGATGAGTGCATGCGGTGTGAAATCAGTCATGTTTGCGGGAGAGGGTGAACCGTTCTTACATCCGGACATCTGTGAATTTGTCATAAATGCAAAAATGGCGGGACTGGATGTAGCAATAGCAACAAATGGTGTTCTTTTTACTGAAGAAAAGATCAAACAATGCCTCCAGCATTTATCGTGGTTACGCTACAGTCTTGATGCGGGAACGACAGGTACCCATTACAAAATCCACCAAGGTGGGAAAAAAGATTTTGATAAAATCGTAGAGAATATCAAAAAAGCAGTGGAAATAAAAAAACAAAATAGTTATCCTGTGGTCATTGGCGTCCAGTTATTGATAATATCAGAAAATTTCGATGAAATAATTCCCTTTATTAAACTAATGAAAGAAATTGGCGTTGATAACGTCCAGTTAAAACCCTACTCACAACATCCACTGAGTAAGAACCGGTATTCTGTGGATGTCACGCGAATGGATCAACTAGCAGAGGAAATTAAAGCATATAATGATGACTCGTTTCAGGTAATTTTCAGGCAGAAATCTGCTCATCGCGTGGTAGAGGAAAAACCCTATACTGAATGTTATGGGCTTCCCTTTTATGCACTGATCGAAGCGGATGGAAATATCATTCCCTGTAATCTTTATCATACCCGACCGGAATTTGCCTATGGAAATTTATACCATGAAACATTTTCTGAATGCTGGCAAGGTAATAAACGTCATGACGTAATAGCTAAAATAAAGGAGATTGGAATTGAAACGTGCCGGAAAGGTTGCCGGCTGGATCCCGCTAACCGATACTTGAATGAACTTAAAAATCCTCACCAGCATGTGAATTTTATCTGATTGTTATGAACGCATATGATTCTTCTCTCAAAAAAGAGGACATGATCCGGCTGTTTTATTCGATGCTCCGCATCAGAATGGTTGAAGAAGAAATTGCTGCATACTATCCCGAACAGGAGATGCGATGTCCCGTGCATTTATCCATTGGACAAGAGGCTGTGGCAGCAGGTGTTTGTGCGAACCTGACGGATGTGGACTATGTCCTCAGCAACCATCGATCGCATGACCATTATCTCGCAAAGGGCGGAAGTCTCACCGCAATGATATCGGAAATATTTGGAAAAGAAGATGGCTGCACACGAGGGAAAGGTGGTTCTATGCACCTTATCGATCTGAAGGCAGGTTTTCTTGGTGCCGTCCCGATCGTTGGAAGTACCATACCCATTGCAGCTGGTGTTGCACTTGGTATACTCATGAAAGGGGAGAAAAGAATAACAACGGTGTTTTTTGGAGATGGTACCATTGAAGAGGGAGTATTCCATGAGGCGCTCAATTTTGCTGCACTAAAAAAACTCCCCCTGCTTTTTGTGTGTGAAAACAACTTATATTCGGTATATTCCCCGCTTTCAGTTCGCCAACCGGCAAACAGAGAAATAGTATCGATTGCACGAGGACACGGCGTGGAGAGCTACGAGGGCGATGGAAATGATGTGCTTGAGGTCTATCGTCTAACACAAAAAGCCGTGAATACAATAAACCAGAGAGGAGGACCGGTATTTCTTGAATTTGCAACCTACCGCTGGCGGGAACATTGCGGACCGAATTATGATAATACTATCGGCTATCGCACGGAAGAGGAATTTTTATTATGGAAGGAACGCTGTCCGGTTGAACGGTTCAAACACTACCTGATCCAGCAGGAAATGGTTGATTCTGATGGTGTTGAGGATATGGGTAAAAAAATCAAAACAGAGATTCAAAGTGCAATCCACTTTGCTAAAAAGAGCGATTTCCCAAACAAAGAGGAATTGTTTGAGGGTATTTATGCCAGATAGCACGGGGTGATCTGAAACTATGGGAAACAGGGAGATAAAATATTTTGAAGCCATCCGTGAAGCCATTGATCTCTCCATGCACAATGATCCTTCAGTATATGTCATGGGACTGGGTGTCCCGGATCCCAAAGGCATCTTTGGTACAACCATCGGGTTACAAAAAAAATACGGTACTGAACGTGTCATGGATATGCCCTGTTCTGAGAATGGTATGACCGGTGTTGCGATTGGTTCGGCACTCGTGGGCATGCGCCCGATTATGACGCATCAAAGGGTGGATTTTGCACTTCTTGCTATGGAGCAGATTGTCAATCAGGCAGCAAAATGGCATTACATGTTTGCGGGTCAGTTGAAAGTACCCCTGGTTATACGGCTCATTATCGGGAGGGGGTGGGGGCAGGGTCCCCAGCATTCACAAAGCCTTGAATCGTTATTTGCTCATATCCCCGGGCTCAAAGTGGTTATGCCAACGACACCGTATGATGCAAAAGGGCTCCTCATTGCAAGTATTGAAGATAATAATCCGGTGATATTTATCGAACACCGCTGGCTGCATAATATATCAGGGCATGTTCCCGAAAAGATGTATCGTGTCCCCATCGGAAAACCAAAAATTCTGCGCAAAGGCACAGATATTACCATTGTAGCAACATCGTTTATGACCATTGAAGCACTGCGTGCCCAAAAATACCTGGAGGGATTAGGAATAAATGCGGAAGTCATTGATCTCAGAACGTTGAGACCTCTGGATGATGCCCTCATCCACTCATCGGTAAAAAAGACGGGACGGTTATTAATTGTTGATACCGGGTGGACTTCATGTGGTATCGGTGCAGAAATTATTGCACGAGTCACTGAAAAGGGTTTTTCATATTTAACCACCGCTCCTCATCGTATTGGGCTTCCTGAGGTACCTACACCAACAAGTGCGGCACTGTCAAATCATTATTATCCTCAGGCGGAAGATATTATCAGGACGGTATTGAAAATGCTGAAGAAAAATATCCGGGGGATTTCTATTCCAAAATTACATGACGGACCTCTTGATATTCCTGATATGAGCTTTACCGGACCGTTCTGAACCAAAATCCGGAGAGAAATGGACACCATTCAATCCCATGAACTGAAATTATTTAGTATCAAAACAAAGGCAAGCAATTTATAAAATTTATTGCACATTTACGAGGTTAACATGAAGACGCGGCGGGTAGTAGTTCTTGGAAGCAATTCTTTTTCTGGTAGTGATTTTATTGATCTTCTTCTGGAGGATCCTCAAAATGAAGTAGTCGGTATAAGCAGATCTCCGGAGAAGGATCCGGTATTTCTTCCGTATAAACAAAAAAATTTATCACATTTCACTTTCCACCAGATGGACCTGAACCACGACACATCACGGATCGTCGATCTGCTTGACACATTCAAACCGGACTATATCATTAACTTTGCTGCCCAGAGTGAAGTTGCCCCCAGCTGGGAACATCCGGAACAATGGTTCCAGACAAATGTGGTCAGTCTTGCAAAATTCATCAATTCAATCAAAGACCGGAAGTATTTGAAGAAATATATTCATATCTCATCTCCGGAAGTCTATGGTTCCTGTGCTGGTACGGTGACAGAATCTGCTCCTCTTAATCCCAGTACCCCATATGCTGCATCAAAAGCGGCTGCCGATCTCTTCCTCTTTACGATGTATAAAAACTATCATTTTCCACTCGTCATGATCCGCTCAACAAATGTGTATGGAGCGCATCAACAACTCTTTAAGATCATTCCAAAATCCGTAATTTCAATTAAACTCGGGAAAAAGATCCCCTTACATGGCGGAGGAAACGCTGTAAAATCTTACATTTACATTAGGGATATTTCAAAGGGCGAACTTGCCGCATTGGAAAAAGGAAAAATCGGCAATATCTATCATCTTTCCCCGGTTCAAGGTTACTCAGTTAAAGAAGTTGTTTCAAAAATTTGCACCCTGATGAAAAAAGAATTTTCTGAATGTACAGAAATTGTTGATGAGAGACTAGGACAGGATGCAGCATATGTGATAGATTCGACACGTGCTCGTTCTGAATTGGGATGGAAATCAACGGTCACATTAGATAATGGCTTGAACCAGGTAATTAACTGGGTTAACGACAATTGGACATCCATACAAAAATATCCGTATGAGTATATCCATAAAGAATAGGAGTCTTACCATGTCCAATAGTAATGCGCAGAAAACTGTTTTAATTTTGGGATTGAGCAGCGATATTGGACAAGAACTGGCAAATCGTTACTCTGAAAAAGGGTTTGCCGTAATTGGAACCTGCCGGAATTCAAAGAAAATGAAAGAATTTTGTGAGACAAATCACATTCATTCGATTCCCTGTGATGTAAGTAATAATAACAGCATTACTTCTGCAATCAATAATTTTTCAAATTTGCATATACCGTGGGATATTTTCATATCCTGTATTGGATCAATGACCCCCATCGGAAAATTTGTCGATGTTACATTCTCAGAATGGGAAAAATCAATTGAGATCAATGCAATAAAACAATTATCTTTTTTACATTCAATATATCCATATCGAAGAGAAAATTCTATGTGTCACGTTGTTTTTTTTGCAGGCGGTGGTACCAATGGACCTTTCCCGAATTATTCCGCATATTGCGCATCAAAAATATTTTTAATTAAAATGTGCGAATTACTGGATGATGAAATACCGGATATAAACCCATTTATTATTGGCCCTGGGTGGGTCAGAACCAAAATTCATAAGGAGACTTTAAACAGCGTTCAGGGTGCAGGAAATAATTACCAGCGGACACTGGAGTTTTTAGAATCAAATGAAACCGGGACAAATTTTGGCGAGATTTTTAATTGTATCAATTGGTGCATCAAACAAGGAAAAAGTGTTGCAGGGGGAAGAAATTTTTCATTGGTTCACGATTTATGGCGTGATAATGAGGGAGATACTTTAATTGAACAATTACAAGAGGATACGGATAAATTCAAGATGCGAAGATTCAAAAACTCTATCTAAAAATTCTTGTTTAAATGGTGCTGATAAGAATGAAAAAGATAATAATTGCATATCCTAATCAAAAATGGCAAAAAAACGATCAAAATACGAATTGGGATTTATATCCTGCAACATTATGCGTACTAGCTGCAATGGTGCGTGATATTGTTGACGTTAAAATCATCGATGCACATTTTTATGACTTATCTCAGGAAAAATTCAAAGAGGAAATTGAAAAATATAAGCCAGATTACATTTCTTTCTCGATTTTAACATCCGAATATGGCAATACATTAAATATAGCTGCCAAGCTTGTAAAAGAAGTGAGCCCTGATATCAAGATTATTGCCGGGGGTGTTCATGTAACAACCAATTTTGAAAATGTTGTGAAAAATCCAAATATTGATTATTGTGTTCGGGGAGAAGGAGAAAATGTACTCAGAGATCTGATAAAGTACCTGAATGGCGCTGGCCCACTTCCATTGGTTGGTCTGGTATACAGAAAAGATGGGGAAATTATTATCCAGAACCAGGCAGTTGTAGAAGATCTTTCAAAAATTCCCTGGCCCGCATACGATCTCATTGATCTAAGGGATTATCTTGATAAATCCGCTCGTTCTTTTGGTCCACAGAGACCTCCGGAGTACCCATGTATTCGAATGATCACAACACGTGGTTGTCCCTTTGGATGCTCATTCTGCCAGGTAGAAGTAATTAATGGAAAAAAAGTCAGGTCAAGGGATCCTGAAGATGTTGTTAATGAACTTCAATTTTTAAAAGAAAAATATGGTTTAAAATCAATAATTTTTGATGATGACAATTTGTTAATGGCTCCGAATAATTATGCCAAAAAATTATTCGCTCTCATGATAGAGCGCCAACTCAACCTAAAATGGATTGGTGGTGCGTTTGCTCTTTTTTTATTGACCGATGATCTTCTGGACTTGATGAAACAATCTGGCTGTGTGGGAATAAATATTGCAATCGAATCAGGAAATGAAAGAGTTTTAAAAGAAATTGTGCATAAACCGATAAAAGATCTGAACAAAGTTCCCGAAATAATTCAAAAAATCAAAGATCGAGGTTTATTTTGCCTAACGAATTTTATTATTGGTTTCCCAAGTGAAACCTGGGATGAAATCCGGGATACAATAAAATTCGCAGAGTTTTGTGGAGCAGATTATGTAAAAATATTTATTGCCGTACCATTACTAGGAACAAAATTATATAAAATTGCACTGGAGAGAAAATGTTTGGCCGATGATATGATTGATGATACGATAAACTGGCGATACGGGGTTATAAAATCAGATGAGTGGACAAGTAAAGATGTAAGCATTCTCCGGGCGTATGAATGGGATAGAATAAATTTTTCTCGAGACCGGATATCGAAGACTGCAGAATTATGGGGTTTAACTATTGAAGAACTACAAAAAATTCGAAAACAAACCCGTGATTCGTTGGTATTTTGAAAAAAGAATAAACAACACTAAACTGATAGATGAGCGAAAACCATCGTTTATCAATACATAAAAAACCGAATGTTGAATTTACTATGCGAAATGTTCAACGAGGATGATTTTATGGGAAACAAAACCAAAGATAAATCGGCACTTGATGCCTATCATGAAGGAACTGATTATCAATTTGACACAAAAGAGTTAACATTAGGTCCATGGACTTCGTATAGCCTCATTCATGATCCAAAGCATATGTGTTTCGTTCTTTCCCGGTACAAATTCTGTGCAAAAATGCTTGATGGGAAAAAGACCGTAATGGAAGTGGGTTCCGGGGATGGATTTGGACTTCCGATTATTGCCCAGATCGCTGAAAAAGTGTATGCGGTTGATTGGGATGAACGATTGCTTGAGGGTAATGCCCGACGATTAAGTCATTTAAAAAACGTAACCTACATTAAAATTGATTTAAATGAATCATCACCGGATATTATCGTAGATGCGGCCTTCTCCATTGACGTTCTTGAACATCTCGAACTAAAAAACGAAGATAATTTTTTACGAAATATCATAAAATGTCTCAAACCACAGGGGGTCCTGATAACAGGAACTCCGAATATCAGTGCCACTCATTATGCCACACCGCGAAGCCAAGTGCAGCACATCAATTTGAAAAGTTTAACGTCTCTTAAAGAGTTGATGGAAAGATACTTTGAAAATGTGTTTATGTTCGGAATGAATGACGAAGTCCTTCATACGGGGTATGGGCCTATGTGCCACTACATTTGGTCTATTGGAGTTGGGGTAAAACCGGAAATCCATCCAGATATAAAAAAGTGAAGAGTTAAATCGATAAATCAGCAAAAGAAGTAAAAGACAATATAATATCTCATATCAGTAATTATAGCATATGGGGTCAGATAAAAAATTAAACTTCAAATTAATTTTTTATTTGCTAATATAATAAATTGAATGTTATTTCGGGGTGCAAGGGATGCAAGATTCAGATGAAATGGAAGACCTAGCAAAAAAAGTAAGAATTGATATCCTTGAAATGACCAGCAAATCCGGATCAGGACATCCCGCTGGATCCTTATCGTGTGTGGATATCCTTGTAGCATTATACTTTAAAATTTTAAATCATAAACCGGATTGTCCTGATTGGGAAGAACGTGACAGGTTCATTCTGTCCAAAGGTCATGCAGCTCCCGCGTTCTATTCCATCCTCGCAAAATGCGGATACATTCCAGACAAAGAACTTAAAAGTCTTCGAAATTTTGGCTCAATCCTGCAGGGGCATCCAGATCGAAAACTTCCCGGAGTAGAAGTATCAACCGGATCTCTTGGTCAGGGACTCTCTATTGCCGCGGGAGTTGCCCTATTAGCAAAGATGGATTGTAAAAATTATTATACATATGTGCTTCTTGGTGATGGAGAATGTGATGAGGGGCAGATCTGGGAAGCCGCAATGTTTGCATCTCATAAAAAATTGGATAATCTGATTGCAATAGTTGACAGAAATAAATTTCAAATTGATGATTTGACGGAAAATGTGGTTGCATTAGAACCATTCTCAAAAAAGTGGGGATCTTTTGGCTGGTTTGTAAGCGAAGTAGATGGAAATAATATTAACGAATTATTACGCGTCTTTAGGCAAATCAAACCATTAACAGGAAAACCAAAAGTAATCATTGCTCACACACTTAAAGGAAAAGGAATAAAATTCATGGAAGGATGTAATATGTATCACGGCAAATGCCTGACAAAGGAAGAATGTATACGTGCATGTAAAGAGCTGAGTTGAACGTATGGAGATGCAATCAACGAGAGATGCATATGGGGATGCATTGGTCTGTTTAGGAGAGGATAATGATAAAATCATAGCAATGGATGCAGATCTATCCGTATCAACTCAAACGCATAAATTTTTTAAAAAATTTCCTGAACGATTTGTCAATGTAGGTTGTGCGGAGCAAAATTTGATCGGTGTTGCCGCAGGACTCGCGATTTCCGGGAAGATTCCATACATCAGCACCTATGCAATATTTTTAAGCCGAGCTTGGGAGCAAATTCGGAACACCATTGCCTATGATTCCTTAAATGTTAAAATGGCAGTATCGCATTCGGGATTTACCAATGCCGCTGATGGTGCATCACATCAATCGTTAGAAGATATCGCGATAATGCGTGTCATTCCTAATATGAGAATTATTGTACCCGCTGATGCAATCGAAACAAAGTTTGCAGTATTTTATGAATCGACTCAAAAAGGTCCATCATACATACGTTTAAACCGAGAAAAAACGCCAATAATTTTTGATGACAGTTATTGTATAAATGACAAGATTATAACCCTGCGTGAGGGAACCGATATCGCAATTTTCGCTACTGGCACTATGGTTCATGTGGCTTTAGAAGCGTACGATCTGCTGAAAGCGGATAATATCGATAGCTCAATCATCAATGTTCATACGATCAAACCCTTGGATGCAAACGGGGTAGTTCGTGTAGCAAAGAATTGTGGCGCTGTTATTTCAATAGAAGAACACAGTATAATCGGGGGGTTGGGTAGTGCAATATCTGATGTCTTAAGTTCAGAATATCCTGTTTTTCATATTAAGATCGGTGTAAATGACAAATTCGGCGAATCCGGGGATTATAAAAGTCTTCTTAAAAAGCATCACCTAAATGCGGAAAATGTTTACAAATTAGCAAAGAAAGTCCTTGAAAAAAAGGTGCTTTCAGTAATGTGAGAGTAGGAAAAAAGGGGCATTAAATCGCATTGAATGGAGTAGGGTATGAAATTATCTGATTATGTTGCTCAATTTTTAGCTCAACAAGGTATAAAATATGTTTTTACGATTACCGGTGGTGCCGCCGTTCATCTCATTGATTCAATTGCAAAGACGCCAGGTATTTCCTACATCTGCCCACAACATGAACAGGCAGGAGCAATGGCAGCAGATGCCTATGCAAGAGTTACTGAAAATATAGGTGTGGCAATTTCTACCAGTGGTCCGGGTGCGACGAACATGATCACCGGAATATGTTGTTCATATTACGATTCGGTTCCAACACTGTATATCACTGGTCAGGTTGCTTCGTTCCGTTTAAAATGTGATATGGGAATCCGACAAAATGGGTTTCAAGAGACGGATATCATCGATATGGTCAAACCGATAACAAAATATGCAGTTCAGGTTTCAGATGCCGTAAATATCAGATATGAATTGGAAAAAGCAGTATTTATCGCAAAGAGTGGGAGACCCGGACCAGTTCTCGTTGATATATGTGATGACATTCAGCGTAATGATATTACGCCGGATGATCTCAGGAAATTTATACCAGAATTGGCAGCAACAAATGACGAACATCTTTCTGATTCTATTGATGCATGCATAAAATTACTTAATGAATCAATACGACCCCTATTAATTTTAGGATGGGGAGTTCATTTAAGTCATGCCAGAAAAGAAGCAAAACAATTAGCTGATATCCTGAAAATTCCTGTAACGATGACATGGGGACTGAAGGATTTATTGCCTGGCGATTACCCCAGATTGGTGAGCTCTTTTGGGACTCATGGGACAAGATATGGCAATTTCGCAGTGCAAAACTCCGATTTGATTCTTGTTATCGGGAGCCGTCTGGATACTCACCTTACAGGTACCCCATTCTCAACATTTGCACGGGATGCGAAAAAAATAATTGTGGATATTGATATGAATGAACTAAATAAATTTTCTCATTGCGATGTCAACATAGATATTCCCATTAACACTGATGCAAAAAAATTCCTTCAGGCAATACTCTCACAACGCAAAAAAATAACGATTCAAAATATTTCAGCTTGGACAAACTGGTTATCACAATGTCAAACCAGATTTCCAATAACAAACTCACAAAAAATGCTTCAACATGGAGTAGATCCGTATTTATTTGTAGAGACACTTGCAAAGGAGTCAACAGAGGGTGATATCTTTTTTATCGATAGCGGATGTGCCGTAGCCTGGATGCTTCAGGCATTCAAATGTAAAAAAGACCAACGGATTTTCAGCGCTTTTAACAATACACCAATGGGGTATGCACTACCTGCAAGTATCGGGGCATGCTTCGCTCTTGATAAGCGCCCGGTCATTTGCGTAACGGGAGATGGAGGTCTGCAAATGAACATCCAGGATTTGATCACTATTATCCGTCATAATCTGCCAATAAAAATTTTCCTGCTTAATAATCATGGATATAGTATGGTTCAGCAGACTCAGGAACAATGGTTGAATTCACGATATGAGGCAACAACAATTGATGGGGGGTTGGGTTTTCCTGACTTTATCAAAGTTGCCAAGGCGTATGGATTTGAAGTGATCAATATTGTTGAAAATAAAAAATTATCCATGGCTATTAAAAAGTCATTTAATAAAAAAGGTCCAATTTTCTGTAATGTTGAGATCCCCTCTGAAGCGAGAGTGATCCCGCAGGTCAAGTTTGGAAGACCGATTGAAGATTCTGAACCTTTTATCGAAAGAAAAGAGTTTTTAGATAACATGATTGTACTACCATTGGATGTATCTTTACATGATTGAGTATCCGAATACTAATTCTCATGAAATAAATATGGTATGAGAGGATGGAAAAATGCCTGAAATTAATTTATTAGACCACTATCCCCGCTCAAAACGTGCTATTGACGAACGCGCAAAACAGATTGCCGATAAGCACAGGAAAATTGCACGGAAATTCGGCAAGGAATTTTTCGATGGTGATAGACTTTCGGGATATGGGGGATATACGTATCAACCCAGATTTTGGCAGGAAACGGTAAAAAGGTTTCGGGATTATTACCATTTGGATAAAAATGCTGCTGTCCTTGATGTTGGTTGTGCCAAGGGATTCATGCTCCATGATTTTAAGCAACTGCTCCCGGAATTAACCATTGCAGGAATTGATATTTCCCAGTATGCAATAGAAAATGCAATAGAGGATATGCAATCCTATATCAAGATTGGGAATGCATCAGAACTTCCCTTCCCGGATAATTCATTTGATCTGGTCATCTCCATCAATACTATCCACAATTTACCGTTGGGGCAGTGTAAATGCGCCTTAGAGGAGATTGAGCGGGTATCTAGATCGCATTCCTTTATTACCGTTGATGCGTGGAGAAATGAGGAAGAGAAAGAACGTATGTTAAAATGGAACCTGACTGCACAGACATACATGCATGTTGATGAATGGAAATTGTTATTTGAGGAAGTAGGTTATACCGGAGATTATTACTGGTTTATTGCAGAATAAATAAGAACAAGGAAAAAATTGAAGGTCTTCTCTGAAATATGATAGAATAATAGATTAAAAAACCATGGAACGGGGTAATATTTTGACAGGTAAGTATGCTCATGCTGCAATTCTTGTAAAAACCGGAGAGCCACTAAAGATAATGGATCTGAAAATTCCTAACCTTAAACCCGGGCAGGTCCTTATCAAAGTTGCGTATAGTGGAGTATGCCACACCCAAATCCTTGAAATGGATGGCAAAAAAGGAATCGACAAATTTTTGCCCCATACATTAGGACATGAAGGTTCTGGAATCGTAATTAAAACCGGAGAGGGAGTCGCAAAAATAAAACCTGGTGATCACGTCGTCCTTTCATGGATTAAGGGAAGTGGAGCCGATGTCCCATCATCGGTATATGAAAGTGATTTTGGAAAGGTCAATGCTGGAGCAATAACCACGTTTATGGACTATGCGGTTATTTCTGAAAACCGACTCACACCAATAAAAAAAGAAATGCCCCTAAAAGAAGCTGCACTCCTTGGTTGTGCAATTCCCACTGGAGCCGGGATAGTGCTTAACTCTACGGGATTACGTCCTGGTGATACCATAGCAATATTCGGAATAGGTGGAATCGGTGCAAGTGCCGTAATCGCAGCGGATATTATGGCGGCGGCAAAAATTATTGCCATAGATATCTTTGATCACAAACTCGAACATGCACGCTCACTTGGAGCCACACATACTCTCAATACTAGAAAACAGGATTGTCTCTCTGAAATTTATAAAATTACCGATGGAAAAGGCGTTGATTACGCGATAGAATCGGCGGGAAAACGCGAGACAATGGAAATGGCATTCCGGTCAGTTCGGGATATGGGGGGGTTGTGTGTCCTTGCAGGAAATTTACCTGTGGGGGAGCAGATTTCAATTGATCCATTTGACTTGATTAAGGGAAAACGGATTGTCGGATCTTGGGGGGGGGAGACTAAACCAGATAGGGATATTCCATTATATGTTGATCTCTATCTAAAAGGGAGATTGAATTTGGAAAAACTTATTACTCACTGTTATTTTCTCGATGAAATCAATAATGCGATTGACGATTTGAAATCTGGCAAGGTTGTAAGAGCACTGATTGACTTTCAGGCTAGACATGGCGATTTATAAAAAAACACCTATGAGAACTACAATCACAGATCTTACTTATGAAAACCGGGGAGTTTTCCTGCCAAATAGGCGTCTACAGAATTTCAAGTGGGTAAATCGATCCTACCAATCGTCCCATGAACAAGGTAATCGAGCCGCCGTGGGTGCCGGTGAAACTCTCATTTACAGAGGTTTGGGAACGAAATCCCCCATCTGCAACGAAATTACCCACGCACTTTAATGAAAAGCCAAAATAGATGGTAAAGATAGGGATTTCACTCATCGAAAACACCATGGAGGAAATTCGCGAAATAGTAATTGAGAGGGAATAAAGGCTCAAAGGTACTTGGGTGACAACGGAAGAGGATGAAGATATTTTGAGAAGGTTTTTGGTGTTTCTATTAGCCAATTGAATTTCGTGGGAAAATTAATTCTCGAATTGGCGCTGCATTCCTTATGAAATATCAGGCATTACTTGAATGAAGTGGACTAGGTTATGGGTATAAACAAAGCAGTATTCCTGGATCGTGATGGAGTTATTACCGAGGATCCACCACATTATGCACATCGCCTTGATCAATTGCACACTATACCTGGCAGTGCACAGGCAATACAATTATTAAATGCCCACAATTTTCGTTTAATTGTCATTTCAAACCAATCCGGCGTTGCTCGCGGATGTTATCAAGAGGAATATGTGAAAATTTTTAATGACGGGATGGAATCTTTACTAGCGAAAGAAGGAGCTCATATCGATGCAATCTATTATTGTCCTCACCATCCTGAAGCAATAATGAAAAAATATCGTATCGATTGCAATTGCAGAAAACCAAAACCCGGGATGCTCATTAAAGCAGAGGAAAAGTTCAATATTGATTTTAAATCTTCTTTTTTAGTTGGTGACAAATGGAGCGATATTGAAGCTGGGCAAGCAGTAGGCTGCAAAACAATATTGGTCAAAACAGGTCACGGTCTTTTAGAATATGAAAATAAAAAATGCCCAGTTGACTATGTAGCAGCAGATTTACTCGATGCGGTTCAAAATTTTATACTGCCAACGAAAAGATAGAAGTAATCAAAATCATAGATGGGTAAAAAGGGGAGGATTATGAAAATATTTTTGGATACTGCAGACATTGATCAGATAAGGAAATACAGTTTTATTATTGATCGTGTCACCACCAACCCTAGCCTTATCGCTAAAACAAAAACAGAATATCCATTTGAAGAATTAATAATTGAAATATCAAAAATTGTGCGGGGTCCGATAAGTGTTGAAATTATGAGCCACAAATCCAGTCAGATGGTAGAAGAGGCCAAACAAATATCCCGGATTTCTCCTAATATTGTTATCAAAGTTCCCATGACAATGGAGGGTTTAAAAGCAACTAAACGATTAAGCGGGATGATTATTAAAACAAATATCACCCTTATTTTTTCAGCCAATCAGGCACTATTAGCAGCAAATTGCGGAGCAACATATGTGAGTGTATTTGTAGGTCGTCTGGATGATATTGGTCATAATGGGATTGCGGTTGTCAAGGATGCAGTCGATATTTTTACACTGCATAATTATTCGACACAAGTCATTACAGCGAGTGTACGCAACCCTATGCATGTTCTTCCCTTAGCAAAAGTTGGATCTCATGTTGTAACAATCCCTCCGCCAGTTATTGAATTAATGTCCAGACATAACCTTACCGATGCGGGGTTGGAGTTTTTTTTAAATGATTGGAAAAAAGTCAAACCATCATGATGTATTTAATCCACAAAGACTACCTGACACAAGATGTAGAGGGTTATATGGTCTCAGAAATAGTTCGCTGCCATAATATGCATGAGACTTATGCGACAGGGAATTCAACGTACCTGCATGAGATAGCAAGGAGGATCCAGATTGTCAGTTATTAGCGACTCTTTGAAGATTTTGCGTTATCTTTTCAGCCCCTTTAAAAAGACACTTGCATTATATCTGCTTGCAGTTATCGTACTCAGCGGGCTTGAGGTGTTCAGGGTCTCACTGGTATACCCGATCATTAACTATGGTCTTGGGGTGCAAAACCAGCCAAAACTACTGGATGTATTTTATGATCATTTACTGCCGTCGTCACTCAATCCCTTTATCACATCAGCAATACTTCTGATCCTGATCTCTATTATTATTGCCGGGTTTTACGGGATCGTGGCGTACCATGGGGCATATGTCTTTGCATTAGTCCGTGATTCACTGGACCGGCGTGTTTTTGATAAGATCACAAATAATCAATACAGTTATTTTGCAGGAAAGAAACAAGGGGATTTATTATATATCGGTCAGGGAGCAGTAAATGAAGCTAGTTATGCTATAGGCTCGGTTATTGACCTTATAAAAAATTTATTTACTTCTCTTTTTTATTTATTATTTATATTTTATCTTTCGTTCTGGCTTACGGTTGGATTGATAATCGTGGGAGTGATATACGCATTGGGAGTCAGGAAATATTTATTTTCAAGGGTTTATAGGAATAGCTTAGAGTTAACAAAAGCGTCTATGGAAAAATCGGTTATATACCAGGAGTTCATATCAGGAATTAAGACCATCTTTATTACTGATTCTCTCGGGTCATTCAAGATAAAATATGATTCTGCGGTAAAGAAACTTTTAAAAACAAATACAAATGTGAATGCCCTTAATAAACTACCATCGATTATCAATGATTTGATGATGTATTCCATGATTTCGTTAGGTGCTATCCTTTTGTACTTTTTTACCGGGGGGAATTTCATTGCATATATTGGCATATTCGGAACCATTATGCTCGCTCTGTACCGTTTAATCCCCACAGTTAATTCCGCTCAGAGTAATTTGTCTACTATTGTCCAGTATCTTCCGGCACTTACGCTTGTGTATGATGAATTGATCGCGGATAGTGGTAAGGAGGATACTGAAAAAACCAACGATAAAAAAAGGACATTTTCATTTAAAGACAAGATTGAATTTAAGGAGGTATCGTTCGGGTATCCCGGGGCTCAACAGGATACCATTCATAATCTCTCTTTTGAAATTGGCAAAAACAGAAAGGTTGCTATTGTCGGGAATTCAGGTTCCGGCAAGACGACTACGGCAAATCTTCTGGCATTGCTCTACAAACCGGAGACGGGCGGTATTTTTGTTGATGGTGTCAATTTAGATGAATTTAGCCATGCAGATTATCTGAGGTCTCTTGGATATATTGGTCAGGAGACTTTTATTTATCATGATAGCATTAAGGAGAATATCAGGTTTGGGCTGGAACGCAGTGATGAAGAAATAATTGTTGCGGCAAAACGTGCTGATGCCCATGACTTTATCATGAATACCGACCAGGGCTACGATACAATTATCGGAGATCAGGGGATTAAACTATCGGGGGGGCAGAGGCAGAGGATTGCCATTGCGCGGATTATACTACGGAATCCGGATATTTTACTGCTGGATGAGGCTACCAGTTCCCTGGATAATATTTCAGAAAAGAAAATTATTGATTCTGTTCAACTGTTATCAGAAAATATGACGGTTATTACAATAGCACACAGATTGTCAACGATTCAGGGGGCGGATGTTATTTTTGTGATGAGAGACGGGGAGCGAGTTGAAAGTGGTACGCATGATGCATTGTTGGATAAGAAAGGTGAATATTATCAATTATACATGGGACAGGAGAAGGAGGAGTAATTGGAGATGGTATGGCGGCGATAGTTATCTGTTCCAAGGTCTTTTCAGTTATACAGGGTGGAACACATGTCAATGGCGGTGCGAAAATGTGCACTTATGGCGGAATGAAAGTGTACAGCTGACAACCTTCATGCATAAGCGTGAAGGTAGTGGCAATGCTGAAAATGGAGGACTTTTTCATGATACGCGATTT
>Ga0247841_10005514_pt1 | contig 20418 bp, 18 predicted proteins | sample LaCruzMarch2015__2_FD_192410 | JGI IMG/M metagenome (GOLD analysis project Ga0247841, IMG submission 192410) | Freshwater microbial communities from meromictic Lake La Cruz, Castile-La Mancha, Spain - LaCruzMarch2015_18m | ecosystem: Environmental > Aquatic > Freshwater > Lake | place: Spain... | reverse complement strand
TTCTTGCTGCAAGGGCTGCTGCTAGGACATGATTAACTGTGTGTGCAGGCGTTGAACCGCAGCAGCTCCAGTCATCCGGTTCCCTGAAATTCACATCCAGTTTTTTGAGGACAGCCCTCATTGATGCATCGTATTCGCTCGCCGTTCCTTCAAGGGAACAACCTGAATAATATGCATATTCACGTTCAATCATGCTTTTTAGCCTTATTTTGAAATTTTTCAAAAATCTTTGCCACTTTATCTCTGCCTTTAATCTTTTTCGGAAGGAAATGAAGCTTTCCGTGGCTCATAACAGTTGGTCCTAAATCTGCATCAGCCATAAAGTGACCTGATTTGAGATTATACGCAAGAAGGATTCCAACTTCATATATCCTCCCGAACTGTTTCATCGAATCAAGGAAGGTATCATAGAATAATTTAATATCTTTTTCCGATACCCTGTTTTCTCTCCTGGCTATGATCCGGAGGGTATCCATGATATTGGCAACATCTATTTCGCAGGGACATCTTGTTGTGCATGTTTCACAGGTAGCACAGAGCCAGATTGATTTTGAATTCAATATGGTATCCTTCTGCCCGGCCTGAAGCAATCTCATGACCTGACTCACCGGATAATCAAAATATTGGGTATAAGGACAACCTGCTGTGCAGTTACCGCACTGGTAACATAATGAAGGGTTCTGGCCGCTTTCTTTTGCAACCTCTTCTATGAAATTCCAATTTACTTTATTGCTGAGGTTAATGGTATCCATGTTTATAAATCCGGCCAACTATTTTCAACATTGGCAGTGCTTTTTTTTAGCACAATTGTAAAATTATTGTCAACAATAATTAAAAATAATTTTGTTTTCTATGATGAACATATACATAATGATTGTTACTACCTGAGATTACAACATCTTTGTTTAGCTCAACAAAAAAAAAGCATCTATTAGATAGTGAAAAAATACACTAATTAACTGCAACAATCACATAAATTCACTATAGTGAAATGTACCGCATCATGCCTATTAGAGCCTAAACCACTTCGGTTCGTCAAACCGTTCCGTGCTCCTTAATATTCTGTTTGCATAGTTAGTAACAAACTCCTTTTTGAGCTTACGTGTAACCCTACGGAACTCTTCGTTTTTCATTAGACGGCCAATATCTTCCGGATCTTTAAAGGTAAATTCAGCAACAATCTCACAGAAACCACCGAGGACTACATTCCAACCCCCTGTTACTTCTATATAGTCAATCTTTTGCATTGCAGGCAGGTGCTCATTAATTACAAAATGTGCATACGCGCTTTTCATGCCGGGTCTTAAATCATAATATTGATTGTATTTCCATACCCCTTTCTGAATGGGATACCTTCCGCGTTTTACCGCGCCCGTAGACTCCAATACAGTGTTTCTGTAATTAGCTACACAATTTTTAAGAGCAAGGGTAAGATCTTTGAAGTCTTTGCCGGTGATGATCTTCGATATGTCGTCCAGACTTTCCGAAGAGAATACAGCAAGAATTCTCGGGCCGAATCCTACTTCTACATAATACCCCCCTACAGGGATAAAACCGAGGGTTGTTATTTCAGGAAGGTATATGTCATTAACATACCGTGCATATTCGTCTTCTTTACCTTGAATAACATCCCAGTTTTGAATAAATAAAAGGGACATCTCAGCCTCCTTAATAAATCTCTTTCACATCACATACATTAAGTTCAAGCATGGTAATGCTTGCAAGAATCCTTTTAATGTTTCTCTTTACCGCTTCGATTTCCGCGCCTTCTGCCATAACGTCTTCGGCTGTTTTTCGAAGCTCTCTTATCTTCACATCAAGCACCTCTATCTCTTTCATTCCTTTCAATGTGCTTCCTCCCTTGTTAGTTTCCTTAAATCTTTAAACCTTTTTGCCTTAACTTCATAGCGGGGCAGGCTTCCGAATGGATAAATACTTACCCTGAATCCAAGATTTAACCGTATTCTCAATTGGTCTTTCAGACGGTTCAGTACCATCTCCTTCTTATCTTCATATCCAGGCAGGAATTCAATTTCAAGGAGAATATCATCAATATTACCTTTTTTACTCACTACCACTTGATAATCATTACTTAATTCAGATATGCTTCTCACCACTTCTTCAATTGCTGTCGGGGCAAGCAATACGCCTTTGACTTTCGTAATATCATCGGTTCTGCCAACAATACCGCCATCTACTATCCGGAAGGTACGCCCGCAGTCACACGTATAATCTGCCCAGCGGATTACATCCTTGGAATCAAAGCGGATGCAGGGTTTTCCTATCCTGTCAAAAGCTGTTATCACCATTTTACCATTCTTACCCAGCTCGTCGATAATCTCTCCTGTCTCAATATCTTCAATCTCTACAAGGAAAAATGCCTCGTTCACGTGAAGGCCGCCCGGCTGGGAAGCGCATTCATAGCTCCAGGCTCCTATCTCGGTTGCTCCAACGTGGTCATAGACCCTGGCACCCCAGGCATCCTCCATGCGCTTTTTTGTGGTCAATATACTTGCTCCAGGCTCGCCGGCACAGGTTATTTTTCTTACGTAAAGGTCTCTTCGGGGATCAATACCCATTTTTTTTGCAGTATCTGCCATGCCGAGCACATAAGTAGGCGTTGCCATAAAGGCGTTACATTTAAGTTCCTTCATCTTCAGGATTCTTGATTCAGTATCGAGCACACCTCCCGGAACAACCTCGCACCCGATCTTTTCCGCAGCATAATGTCCTGCCCAGAAAGCAACAAAGATATTATAACCGAATGGTATAAATACTCTGTCGCTATCCCTGTATCCCTGTGAGTAAAGGACATACGACCAGCATTCTGACCACCATTCCCAATCCTGCCAGGTATCTGCCTGATAAACGGGAACACCGGTGGTACCGCTCGTCTGGCGGAACTCGGTCACTTCGCTGAGCGGTACGGCAAGCATGTTCCCGTAAGGAAAAGGTGATCCGGCCTGTACATCCCTGAGCATCCCTTTATTGGTTTTTGGCACCTTTCTGATGTCATCGAAAAGCTTAATATCGCCGGGCTCAAGCCCTGCATCCTTATAAAGTTTTCTATAGAACGGGGAATTATTATATGCCCATTCAACGATTCTCTTGAATTTCTTAAACTGAAGCATGCGAAGCTTTTCGATTGGAAGGGTCTCGAGGATGGGGTTCCAGTAAGTGTCGCGTTCAGGCATGTTTTACTCCTGAACATTATATACTACGAACGAAATTTTTATCATCAAAAAGTGATGTCGGCCTGAATCGCCGGAACATACCGATTAAAGAGGGTCGAGTTGCTTGCGAATGGGGATCTATTTATCTGTGTTGAGAGAGGCAATGAGGAGCGTAATGATATCGTTAATCTCAACAAATAATTCACCTGCAATCTCATCTTTTTCGGCTTTTTGTTCAACATACATTAAACAGGAATCTTCAATCATCCGGGCCTCCATAGGCTCTTGACTCATTTGACACCCCCGTGTCTGATTTATTTAAATTACTAAAGCGCCTCTTTTCTGTAATACCGTTAAATCATTTAAGGACCCCCTCCCCACTTATTGCCCTTGAACCACCTACAGGGGGGGGAGGTAGGTGCATGGTTAAGGGCGGAGGGGGATGGGGAGGGGAATTTTTTTTCATTGCTTTGCTGCCTTTTTAAATAAAAACATACTATCAATAAGCGGCATAACGTGTAAGGCAAAATCAACCTTGCTTACAAACCCGTCAGCGCCGGCATCGATAGCTAATGCTTTGTATTCGTTGCCGTTATGGTACGAAACAATAATGATAAACGGCGCATCAGACTGCATTTTTACATGACGCGTAACTTCAAGACCATTCATTTCCGGCATATCAATATCCATAAGAACAAGGTCAGGTTTATATTTTTCTATTTTTTCAATCGCTTCGCTTCCCGATGCAGCCTTGTCAACCACCTGAACATAAGGAAAGGTTGCCAGATAATATTCAACGGATTCGAGAAAAACATTGCTGTCATCAACAATAAGCGTTCTAATCATTTATATACAAGGATATATTGACTAAGAAAAGAATAAAATCAGGTAAAAACCTTAGATTTTGATAAAAGAAACCTTACTGCGGTCTGATCAACCCTACCCTTATAGCATACCTGACCAGGCCTGCGATATCGTGGATATTAAGACGCTCCATCATCTGTGTCCTGTGTGTCTCAACGGTTTTAATTGCTATCTTGAGAATAGATGCGATTTCTTTGGTCGTACGCCCTTCAGCAATGAGCTGCAGGACTTCACGCTGGCGGGGAGTAAGCTGGTCAGCCGGTTGCTGGTCAGTCAAAATACGTTTCCTGTATGAATCTATGACATGCTTTGAGACTCCCGGACTCAGGTATGTCTCATTACGGGACACAGCCCTCACAGCGAGTTCAAGTTCCAATGTTGCAGCATCTTTCAAAAGATATCCTGATGCACCAGCCTGAAGTGCCTGCAAAACATATTCCTCATTAGAATACATTGAGAGGATGATAACCCGTACGTCCTTGTAAGCCTTTTTTATCCGTGCTGTTGCCTCAATCCCGTTCATCTGTGCCATAGCAACATCCATCAATACAATATCAGGTCTTAACTGCCTGATAAGTTTCACAGCCTCCCGGCCATCTCCGGCTTCACCGATTACTTCAATCCCGGACATTTGTTCTAAAAGCGATCTGATACCGGCTCTTACGAGCACATGGTCATCTGCGAGTAATATATGAATCTTTTTCATAAGATTAACCTTTTTTACCCCTTTTGTTTCCAGCAGGAAAAAACTTCAGAGGCAAGTATACGCGGATCTCTGTTCCTTTATCGCGTTCTGACTTGAATTCTATCCGTCCGCCTGCAAGCATAACCCTTTCCTCCATTCCGAGCAAACCGAGGCTTTTCCCTTTTAATGCCTTTTCACGTGCATTTCTGACATCAAAACCAACCCCATCATCTTTCACCCTAAGATGGAGCTCCCCGTTGCATTCACCGAGTTCAACAAATACATTCTTTGCCTTTGCATGACGGAGGATGTTCGTTAATGACTCCTGGACAATGCGAAAGCACGTTATCTCAAAAACAGGTGATAAACGTTCTTTTGTAAATTTAGTTACAAATTGCCCCCTCAATCCTCCCTGCTGAGATATCAAGTCTATGTGCCATCTCAATGCAGCGAGCAGGCCAAGATCATCGAGTATTGAAGGGTGAAGTTCAATCGACAGACTTCGTACCTGTTGAAGCAGTCTGTCAACAACTTTTATGCTTTCTTTCAGCGGGACCATGACTGATAATTCGGCATCACTGGAACGTTCGATTGTCTGCAGGTTAATCTTTACTGCTGTGAGAACCTGACCTATTTCATCGTGCAGTTCGCGTGCAATATACCGGCGTTCAGCCTCCTGGACTTCCAGAAGGCGGCGGGAAAGCGTCTTCAGTTGTTTCATGGTATTCTGCAATTTGTCTTCAATTATCTTCTGCTGTGTAATGTCCTCAATAAAACCGTCCAGGTGGTGCGGTTGGCCATTCTCATCATAAATAACACGCATTGTAAGTTTTCCGGCCCATTTTTTACCGTCCTTCATAAAAAACTGGCTTTCAAATCTCGCGGCTTCAGGGGTTGCTTTAATGAGTTTAACAAGATCATCCCGGCGCTGAGGATTCACATAGATTTGTTTAGCGATGTTATGTATCGACTCAATAACCTCTTGCGGTGAATCATATCCGAGCATGCGTGCAAGAGCCGGGTTAACATCAACAAACCTCCCGTCGAATGTCGACTGAAATATACCCATAGGAGATTTCTCGAAGATGTTCCGGTATTTTTCTTCCGATTTATTTAACTCTCCTTCAACCCTTTTCCTCTCGGTAATGTCAGTCAGGCCTGCGATCGATCCACGGTAATTTCCCTGTTCATCAAAAATTGGCGCAGCCTCAAGGGTAGCATAAATCCTGTTCCCATCCTTTTTAAGAAATTCAAAATCATGGCTTTCCTTGATGCCAAGCCGACGGCGCTCCAGATTTGCCTTGCATAGTTCTACACCTTCTTTATCCATAAACGAAAAAAGATGTCTTCCCTGCATTTCATCCACTGTATACCCAAGCATCTCCGCCATACGGGGGTTAACAAATGTCGTACCGGCTTCTTCATCAATAACCCAAACGCCCTCCTGGAGCGTATCGATGAGCTGACGATATTTCATCTCGCTCGTACGGAGCTTCTCCTCCGCATCTTTCCGTTCGGCGGCATCCCTGAAAATCCCCTGCACGACGCTTTTTCCCGCGTATCGAACAACGCTTCCTGTAATATCTACAGGTACCGTTAAACCATCCTTCCTTAAAACATAACCATTGTTTAAGGCACTCGAGCCTTCCCGGATTATATCTTTAAAGACCGCGACTGTTTTTTTAAGCTCCTCCTCAGGGTGGATGTGTATAATGTTTTTACCAAGAAGTTCTTCTCTTGTATAACCCAGAAGATCCTCCATTTTCCTGTTTGTATCGAGGATATATCCGCTCTCATCTGCCAGCATGATCGCATCGCTTGCATCGTTTACCAGAGCACGGTATTTCTCTTCTGATTCTTTAAGTGTTTCCTCTACCTGCTTGTGTCTTTTTTCAGACCTTTCCAACTCAACAATGCGTTGGCGCATTCTTTTCAATTCAGTAATAAGCTGTTCTTTCGGTTTGTCCTGATCTTTCATCTATTAGCGTAGAGCGTGGAGCGCATAGCGTATAGTATTAATCTCATAATTTATGGCTCCTGGTTATTGTCTCCCGGCTCCCGGCTCTCTACCCTCAGTTTCCTTCCAAAAACAAGATATCCCGTGTGGGCAACCATCCTGTCAAACGGTCTTACCCTCTCAGCAACTGTCTTATATTTTCTTAACATAATTTCAATTACCTCGATATCGCCGAAAAAGCCGGGCATCTCTTTTAAAATATCTGAAATCTGATTTGCTGTAGGAACTATTATACCCAATAATCCACTCTCTTTTAAGAGGTTATATGATTTTTCGAGATACATCGATGGTTCTCTCACATCAATAAAGGCTGCATCAAATCCATCCTCCGCGCAATCTACTTCTTCGTTGTGATAGAGTTCCGCGTTATTCCATTCAGCAAAACGTTCCATGTTTTTTTTAGCGTTCTTATAATGTCTCTCTTCTTTCTCGAAAGAAACAACCTTTCCGTGCGGGCCAGCTATGCGTGAAAACATAAAGGTGAGCACACCGCTACCGGTACCGATTTCAACAATCCTTGAGCCGTTTTTCAAACCCAGTTTGAAACAAATAAATGCGGAGTCTTTAGGAAAAACTATCTGGGTCTCCCTCCTCAGCCCATACATCACAATATCTTCCAGAGACGGCTCGAATATCTCGTATTGTCCGAACCTTATACCGTATGTTTTCCCAATCAGCTCTGAATAGCTCAGGATGCCTCCTTTCCCATGAAATGACTGTCCCTGAGCTATTCTTTTCAAATACTTTCTATCCTTATACATGATAAGAATTAAACTATCCCATTCAATTGTTTTCATATTCACCCGTTTTTATCATCACTATTGTGGAATTCTAAAATTAACAGTATGTATGTTTCATTTAATAACTATACAAAAATATAATACAAAAACGCAATACATTGAAAATAATGAATCACCACCGCTTCTCAATACCTGCGGCCGCTTCTTCAGGCAAATATGTAAACGAGCAGATATACCATCGGCTAAATTTAACTTTAAAATATTCCCATCATTTGTTATAAAACGGTAATTATTATTACAGAATCAAAACTTACGCGCAGGGGGAAAACAATTTGGACAAGATTGGAATTATAGGATTGGGGAACATGGGAGAGGCAATATTAAAATCCCTGCTCAAAAACAACATACAAAAGGAGTATATCGCCTGCCTGGAAACAAAGGCTGAAAGGGCTGACTTCATAGAAAAAACATATAATCTGAAGATAACAAAAAACCCCGAAGAATTGACAGAACTGTCAAAATATATCGTTCTCGCCGTAAAACCTCAAGATTCAAAAGAGCTTATGAAGGGTGTTGCCAAACACCTTGGTGATAACAAAGTTCTTATATCCATTATGGCGGGCATCACCATTTCAAATATTGCTGCCGCCATAGGTAAACCCATAAAAATAATCAGGATAATGCCCAACATCTGTGTAAAGGTTGGAGAGGGTGTAATGGGTTTAACGTGCAATAAACTGGTGGAAAATTATGAGCTCGACGAAGTCCTGAAATTCATGGCACCTCTTGGAAAGATTATCGAAATTGGCGAAGAACTCATGAATGCTGTTACTGCGATGGGCGGAAGCGGGCCGGCTTTTTTCCTCCTTTTCCTGGAATCGATGATCGATGCCGGCGTAAAAATGGGAATACCGAGAGATAAATCAAAGGTGCTCAGTTTTCAGGTCGTTAGAGGTACCCTGAAGATGCTTGAAGTAGAGGGACTGCACCCCACGGTACTGAAAGAGATGGTTACGTCCCCCGGAGGCACCACCATATCAGGGCTTGCGCATTTAGAAGAGAAGGCATTCAAGGGCAACATTATAAAAGCAATTGAAAAAGCGTCAAAAAGGGCTAAAGAACTCTCGCTATGATACTCAACGAATACTCAAGTAAAAGACTGAAAATGGTAGAAACCCAGATTGTACCTCGGGGAGTAAAAGACGTGCGGGTTATCAATGCCATGAAAAAGGTACCAAGACATCTCTTCCTCGATGAGGCGCTGTGGCCGCAGGCATACGAAGACTATCCCTCTCCTATCGGAGAAAAACAAACAATCTCACAGCCTTACATCGTTGCCCTGATGACTGAACTGCTTGACCTAAAGGGTGACGAAAGAATCCTCGAAATAGGAACAGGCTCGGGCTATCAGACAGCAATACTTGCAGAGGTTGCAGAACAGGTATATTCAATAGAAAGGATCCCGGCGCTTGCCAAAAGAGCAAGGAAAATATTAGATGACCTGAAATATACAAATATAATCATAACAATCAGTGACGGCACATTAGGGTGGAGAGAACACAGTCCCTTTGACGGCATCATTGTCACTGCCGCTGCACCGATAGCGCCGAAAAAGCTTCTCGCACAGTTAAAACCTGGTTCCAGGCTTGTTATTCCCGTTGGAGAGGAATTTATACAGGATTTAATAGTTTATACAAGAGAAGATGGAGACTCATTCAGCAAGGAAAATTACGGCGGGTGCAGATTTGTAAAACTCATAGGGGAACAGGGGTGGAAAAGCTGAAGGAAAAAGGGAAATATTATAAACTGCCTTACTACGAGGAATTTCAGGTAGAAAAGCTATACCTGAATGAACTTAGAAAACTCCCCGTTCTGTCACTGAAAGAAGAATTGGAATATGCCAGGAAGATAGCCCTGGGAGACACTGAAGCAAGACGAAAGCTTATAGAAGCCAACCTGAGGCTCGTCGTAAAAATCGCAAAAAAATATACAAGTCAGGGCGTTTCCACGCTTGACCTCGTAGAAGAAGGCAATATAGGTCTGATGAGGGCTGTTGAAAAATATGATCCTGCGAGGAACTGCAGATTCTCGACATATGCAACATGGTGGATAAAGCAGTCCATCGAAAGGGCGATAGCAAATTATTCAAGAACGATACGGCTGCCTATCCATATCTCTTCAAGAATTTATAAAATATCGAAAACCATAAGCGGCTATACGGAAAAGGGAGAAAATGAACCTACATCTGAGGATATTGCTTTTCAGACAGGTCTTCCAATAGATTTTGTAAGAAATCTTTTTTCCGTAGTAATCAAAACGTATTCACTTGAAACCCTAATTGGCGACGACGGCAAACTCACACTGGAGGATACCCTGCCGAATACATCATTTGAGGAACCTTTATCGGCATTTGAGCATGCAAAGAGGGTTGAAGAGATCGCTTCATGGCTTGACACATTAACAAACGATGAAAAAAAAATTATCATGATGAGGTACGGTCTTGATGGAGATGAACCGCAAACACTCGAGGCTATAGGAAAGGTATTCGGAGTTACAAGGGAACGGATAAGACAGCTGGAACAAAAGGCCATTAACAAACTGCGGAAAATGGTTAAGAGAAAAAATATTGAACGAGAAAATATCTGAAGAAGCTTTCCATAAAAACCCTGCAATCGACATAATCAGAAAAGGGTCGGTAATCACAATAATTACTTTGATCAGCAGGCCGCTCGGATATGTAAGGGAGGCAATACAGGCATATCTTTTCGGTGCAACACTCCTGGTGGACGCCTTTATTGTGGCATTCAACTTCCCGGAACTGATACAAACCCTCTTTTTCTCAGGGGCTACGAGCGCCTTCCTCGTGCCTGTATGCTCAAAATACTTACATAATGATAAGGATTATTCCGCAATATATTCTACTTTTATCAATCTTTCCATAATTATAACAATTTTCATATCGCTCATATTCTTCATCTTCAGCGCAACCATAGTAGATTTGATAGCCCCGGGATTCAACCCTGAAGCAAAGGCTGTAACTAAAAAACTGTTTATCATAATGATACCCGTTATCAGTCTGCATACAATACTTTCGGTAATAAAAGCCTTTCTCAATGCAAAGGAACATTTTGCTGCCCCTGAAATGTCAGGAATCATATGGAATATTATTTTTATTCTTGCAGCTCTGCTATTAAGCAAAACCTACGGCATATACAGCCTCGCCATCGGCGTTACTATAGGTTCCGTTCTTCAGATTATGGTCCAGTATCCTTATCTGAGAAAGTTTAACGTCAGATACAAAGCTTCTCTTACTCTCAAGCACCCTGCGGTAAGGGAAGCAAAAAGGCTTTTCCTGGGTGCCCTTATCGCTACATCTATTGTGCCCATAAACAGTTTCATTGGAAGGGTCATTGCATCGTATCTTCCACAGGGAGAAGTGGCCTCCCTTTCATATGCCTTCCGGATTTTTATACTTCCGTTCAGCCTTTTCGCTGTCCCCATCTACACGGTTACATTCTCGAAACTATCTAGGCTCTACCACAAAGATGACTGGAAAGGTATTTACGCAAACATAGACAGTTCCATAATTCTGCTCTGTATCACGCTTATCCCTGCATCTATTTTTCTCTGCTCCATGGGCGATATCTGCATAAAGATTCTCTACGAAAGAGGGGCTTTCACTTCAAAAGAAACGCTCCTTACAAATAAGGCCCTTTTCGGGTACAGCACGGGGCTCCTTTTTTACGCGCTATCAATCTCACTTGTGAGAATTTTCAATGCCATCCATGATATGAAAACGCCTGCCATTATCGGCATAACATCAATTGCAATAAATGCAATCCTCGCAGCGTTTCTTATGGCCCCATTCGGCAACCTCGGCATTTCCATTGCCACCTCCATTGTTTCTCTTTACAATTTTTTCATGCTTTTCATATATCTTAAGAAAAAAATTCACTATCGGTTAATGAGGAAAACTGCGAGGGATGTAATAAAATCTTTACTAGCCGGGTTTACTTTACTTGTATTGCTGTATGCATTAAAATACATTATGGGTAGTAAAGTTTATGAATCTTTACTGATTAGTCTATTACTCACAATCGTCGTATATGGTGTGGTTTTCAAAAACTATTATCTTTTTTATCTGAAAAAAAAGGGCTAAACATTACTTTTTTCCCAAAAAAAGTGGTATACATAAATAAGAAGGAGCTCATGTGTTAATGCAGTCGGGAGAGAACATTGACCTTTAATCCAGGACATATATCCCCGAACTATATTGCAGATAAAATAAAATCGTTTTACAAATCTAATTACGCCAGCGACGATATCGGGATCATAGAAACAGTGCTGGATGACGTGATTAACCTCTTCAACGGTAAAAGGAATGGGTTTCAAAGCTGTGACGCAAGGTACCACGATCTCACCCATACCATGCAGGTAGTCCTTCCTTTTTTAGAAATTATTGACGGCTGGAACAAAAGCGGGAACATGCCGATAATATCAAAAGAATATTTTGATGCCGGCATAATTGCAGTCTTACTGCACGATACCGGCTATATAAAGAGAGAGGGTGACACAGGCGGTACTGGGGCAAAGTACACATTCGAACACATTCAAAGAAGTATAGATTTTGCGAGCCAATATTTACCGCATATAGGTTTCAATAACCAAAAAATCAAGCAACTGACAAATGTCATCAGTTGTACAGGTGTAAATATCAATTTTGAAGCGCTTCACTTTGACTCGGAAGAGGAACGAATCATAGGGTATGCACTTGGGACAGCTGATTTCCTCGGCCAGATGGCTGTAGATGATTACCCTGAAAAACTACTCATTTTGTTCGAAGAGTTTGAAGAATCTTACCATTATGTGGGGATGGAAAAGTTACGGGCACAAGGCATTAAAATGTTTGAGAATACCCGTGAACTGCTGATGAGTACAAAAGGCTTCTACGATGCCGTTGTAATGGACCGCTTCAGGAAGATGGGCTCAGTTTATAAATATATCGAGATTAACCACACCAATATGAGAAATCATTACATAGAAGCAATCGAAGAAAATATCAGAAAGATAGAAAACAACCTGTCAAAAAACAAGTAAAGAATTTCTCCCTGCGCACATTCTAAAATGTATAGTAGTTCCTTCCAATATTCTCCGGTAAAGGTCATTACATTATTGACTCCTGGGGAAGAGCGGATTATGCTAACGTGTTCGTCGGCATTATTGCCTTTTCTATAATAGGCATTATTCTTTATGAAACTTTTGACCCGCTCGAAAGAAGGCTTTGCAAATGGGAAAACATTTAGAAGATAAATATCCCTCAGTCAGCAACATCACGCAAACTGAACACATCAAGATCGTGAAGGAGATATTTTCTACTGTAACGAAAAGATATGACTTTCTTAATCACTTTCTCAGCATGAGGCAAGATATTGCCTGGCGGCGTTTTACAGTAAAGAAAATGCGTTTTTTCCGTACCTGCCGTTTTCTCGATGTTGCCTGCGGAACAGCAGATCTCGCCCTTACGGCAGCAGCTAGGTTTCCTGAAATCAACGTTGCAGGACTAGACTTTGTTCAGGAAATGCTTGATGCCGGACAGATAAAGATCTATAAGAGAAACCTTTTGGACAGGATATATCTCATACGCGGCGACGCGCTCTCTTTACCTTTTGGTGACAATACCTTTGATGCAGTGGGTATTGCCTTCGGCATCAGAAATATTCCTGACAAAATATCTGCACTGAAGGAAATGATGCGGGTAATCGTTCCGGGCGGTCAAATCATGGTTCTGGAGATGACCTTTTCAAGAGAATCCATATTCAGGAAGCTCTACCATACATATCTGAACCGTATCCTGCCGCACCTTGCAAAAAGGTTTTCCATGAATGCAGGTGCCTATTATTATCTTGCCGATTCTATTATGAATTTTCCTGCACCCGATGAATTCGCCAGACTCATGGAAGAAATCGGCTTTGAACAGGTAAAGAAATACAGGCTCACTACGGGTATCACCTATCTGCATACAGGGATAAAGCCTGGTTAGTTGACTCAATTTTTTCCTTATGTTAGCATGTGTCAACACAATGTCTCCTGCGCATATAATGGAATTTCACATCTCCCGCAAATCAAGAGACCTTTACCGGTTCGATGATGCCCTTTTTTCTTTAAGCGGCAATGTTGTCTTTGCAAACTTTCATGCTGCACGTGTGTTCGCGCAAAAAATCAACCAGAAAAAGGACCTTGTTGCTTTTCCAGAGCAGGCGGTCAAGGCAGGTCAGATAAATGCGATGGGTCTTATTGATGAAGCCCTCCACTACATTATAGCAAAATACCGGGAAGAGTTTGACCAGGAAGTAATGGAAAAGGCGCTTGTCTGGCTATATGAAAATATCAGTAAAGAAACCGTTGATGCAGCACTTCACAGGTTTACCGACGAATTTCCACCGGTATCAGTGTATAAAAACCAAACAGATATTGAACACTACCTTGAAGGCAGCACCTTAAATACCCCGAACAGGCTTATCGCGCTGGAGGAAATGCTCCTCCTCTGGGTCACCAATATAAATCCCGCCTTTGTGACCTTCTCTGAACTTTTTGATGATACTACATTGAAAAGGGAAACGGGATACCTGAAAATCATATCAGGCTTAATAGACTTCTTTGGTTCATCCCCGTCTTTCGGTCCCGATAATCAGAACCTTATCGACATGCTCCGCAGCCCTGCCATAGCGTCACCCCACTCTTTGTCGGGACAGATCGAGTATATAATGAAACGCTGGGGGGTTTTACTGCGAAAATTCCAGTATCGAATCCTGGGAAGTCTTGACCTGATAAAAGAAGAAGAGAAAATAGCCTTTACAGGGCCGGGGCCTATGGAAGTCTTGAGCATGGAAGCTTTGAGGCTCATCGGAATTGACCTTGAAACAGAACAATTCAGTCCTGACCTTGACTGGATGCCGCGGCTTGTTTTAATTGCCAAGAATATCTATGTCTGGATGGACCAATTATCAAAAAAGTATGGACAGCATATCACACGCCTCAATCAGATCCCGGATGGAGAGCTCGATATGCTTCAAAAGCAGGGCTTTACAGGGTTGTGGCTTATAGGTGTCTGGGAGAGAAGCCCCTCATCACAGGAGGTCAAACAATTATGCGGTAATCCCGAGGCGGTGTCGTCTGCATACTCGCTGTTTGACTATACAATTTCTCATGACCTAGGCGGCGAAGAGGCTTACCAGGGTTTGAAGGACAGGGCCTGGGAACGGGGCATCCGCCTTGCCAGTGATATGGTGCCAAACCATACCGGTGTTTTTTCAAAATGGACAATAGAACACCCGGACTGGTTTGTTTCCCTCAACCATAATCCTTTCCCATGGTATTCATTCAATAAACATGACCTTTCGCCGGACGGGCGGATCGGTATCTTCATCGAAGACCATTATTTCGATCGTACCGATGCGGCAGTAGTGTTTAAACGGGTTGACCGGCAAACCGGCGATGAAACATATGTCTATCACGGGAACGACGGAACGAGTATGCCCTGGAATGATACAGCACAACTCAATTATCTTAAGCCGGAAGTCCGCGAAGCTATGATTCAGACTATTCTCCATGTTGCCCGCAAATTTTCAATTATCCGTTTTGATGCAGCCATGACATTGACGAAAAAGCACTATCAGCGACTCTGGTTTCCTGAACCGGGTAAAGGGGGGGCAATACCAACCAGGGCAGAATACGGCTTAACAAAAGATCAGTTTAATAAACTCGTACCGAATGAGTTCTGGCGGGAGGTTGTGGACCGGATTGCCGTTGAGGCGCCTGATACGCTGCTTATGGCGGAAGCATTCTGGCTGCTTGAAGGTTACTTCGTCCGCACCCTCGGGATGCACAGGGTATACAACAGCGCTTTTATGAATATTTTGAGGGATGAAGACAACGCAAAATACCGTACTGTCATGAAAAATATTCTTGAATTTGATCCGGAAATCCTCAAAAGACTTGTGAATTTTATGAATAATCCTGATGAAAAAACTGCTGTTGAGCAATTCGGTAAAGACAAGAAATATTTCGGCATATGTACTATGATGGTAACCATGCCGGGCCTCCCGATGTTTGGCCATGGTCAGGTTGAAGGATACACGGAAAAATATGGAATGGAATACAGCAGAGCCTATTGGGATGAAATACCCGATACATATCTTGTCCAACGTCACGAAAAAGAAATATTCCCTCTATTGCATAAAAGGCATCTTTTCGCAGGTGTAGAAAATTTTCTTTTGTATGACTTCTTTTCAAATCATGGAAATGTCAATGAAGATATCTTCGCATTTTCTAACAGATACAACAATGAGCGCACCATTGTTGTATACAACAATAAAAATAGTAATGTAAAGGGGTGGATAAAGACTTCTGTTGCCTATTCAGCGAAAAAAGGACCGGATGGAACGCGGATACTGTCCCGGGAAACCTTGGGGAATGGACTAAATTTCAATACCGGCAACAATTATTTCACTATTTTCAAAGATTATACAACCGGCCTTGAATATATCGTAAAAAACAGAGAACTCTTTGACAAAGGCCTTTTCATGGAACTGGGGCCCTATGATTATCATGTATTTATTGATTTTTACGAAATTCAGGACAACGAAAGGCACCATTATGCATCCCTTGCCTCGTATCTCAAAGGACGGGGTGTCCCGAACATAGACGAGGCGCTCCATGAGGTATTTCTGCAGCCGGTTCACCGCAGCTTTGGCGAACTGGTAAATGCTCATACTCTGAGGAAATACATCGCGATCTATGATGATTTTTCTTACAAAAATATTAAAAAGATTCCTGAAGAATTCATAAATGAGATTGAAGGAAAAACAGAAAACCTCCTTCGTGAAATCACGTTCTTCCTTAATATTTCGGGTAATGAGTTAAAAGTTACCAGCGATATAGCACATATTACAGAAGCGATTCTCGGGTTATCCCGCATAAAGAAAAACTTCACCTCATCAAAGGACAGGAAAAGCAAAGACATAATCACATATGTTCAATCTTACTTAAAAGACAATCGGGATTTCCTTTACACCATTTTCGGATGGTTGTTTGTCCACAGGTTAGGATATATCGTTGATAATGAAACTGAGCGGTCTGCTTTAAGCCGAAGCTGGATTGACGAATGGAAGCTCGGTCTAATTATCACCGATACGCTGATGGAATGCGGCTATGATGAGCAGCAAAGCATATGGTCTCTGCTAACAGCAAAAATCCTGACAACCCACCAGTCCTGTCTTATCAAATCAAAGGAAGGACACATTCTTACATTACTCGAATCCCTGTTTTCAGACCTGGAAGTTCAGCACTTTCTGCAAATAAATCGCTACAAAGAAGCCCTCTGGTTTAATAAAGAATCCTTCGAGCAGCTTATAAGATGGATTTTTATCGTTTCAATTATTACGCTCTTTTCAGACCCTTCGCTGTCTGCACGCGACGCAACAGACGAGGTTATTTCGCATTATAAAACAATCAATCAACTTCTTAATATATCAGAACAATCGGATTACCAGGTTGAAAAACTGCTTGAAATAGCAAAGACCGGTGAGATTGAACGGTCTTTGCTATTATCAAAATGAAAAACTAATCTGCCAAATCGCTGGTATCCTCTTTACCGCTTGCAGAAGAAGAAACTCCTGCCTTTTCCGGGTAAGGCAGATGAAAATCATGGATTGTAGTATATTGAGCAATTAAATCTTTTGTATCAACTACTCCAAGTTGTTCAAACAGGAAAGCAAACTGGTCATATAGATCCTCCGCGACTTTTGCCCGGACATCTTCCGGCATTGTCCACGCCATCCATTTGAAAGGACCCACTGCCTGCTTGCGCGTGCTGTATGCAAACTGCGCAAAAGTCTTACCGGCCTTCCAGTCTCCTCTGAATTTGTCAGCCAGAAATTGTTCTATTTCACTCTGTGCACCTTTTACTTTATAGATTCCGCTATCAAAGGTGATATTCTGAAAACCGGTAGCAAGATGTACTTCTACGGCTTTATTTTGTGGAAACAAGCTAAAGGCATTATTAGGCAATGTTGATGCCCCGTGCTGAACCGAACCGGCCCATCCGTATTTCTTTCCAAACTCTGTTGCCATCCTCAATATTTCAAAAGCTATAGAAACATCAGCGACTGACCCATCCGGAAGCGGGGTGCCTCCATGGGCGGTGCCATCATTTACAGCTATCTTGCGAATACCAAGCGCAGGGTCAATTCCCAACCGTTTCATATTCGCGATAATGCCTTCAGCATACGCTTCAAGGTCTTCCTTTCTCGTATTCATCTTCCCGACCTCGCCGGTTTCTCCACCCAGCAGCACTGTCCAGGGAATTCCAAGCTCTTTTTCCAGTGTCCTGACATCAGCAATTTTCTCAGCAGTTAATTTCGCATTTTCTGCCTGCTGCTCTTCAAAGGACAAATGCTCTTCTGTTCTTCGCTCAAAGGGAGACATATCAAGATCGATTGACCCGAACCCCGCTGCCAATAGTTCCTGGATAAGTTTATGGTGCGCATTTATTTCCTTTGCTCCCGCATCTCCGCCATCCCTGACCGGTTTGGATTTCAATTGTACATGATCACCCTGCAGGAAAAGCGGACCCTCAAAGCCTTCCAGCATTGCCGCAGCCTGAATGAGTGAAGCAAATTCCGCCGGGCTTTGATTGGTATAGCCCATTTCAGAACGGGCGATCTCGACAATGAGTGCCCCGACATTATTATCCCTGGCAGCCTTAAACAATGCCCGCGCAGTATCTAAGGTGCCTACGCGAATATTTACAGCGGGGAAAGACATTTCTCTGTTTATCCGTCCTTCTGCTATGGCAACATATGCTTCCTGCGGTGAGGCCAGCCTTACATTCAGTTGTTGTGCACCTTCACCTATTATCCATCTGGCTAATGCCTGCACATCAGCTGGAGCACTCCTGTCGCCAAAATCAGCCGCATTAGCCGCTAATGTCGGCAATGAATCCTTAAAGGCATCCACATTATCTATATGGAGCTCATCCTTGCTAATGGCTGCACCTTTTAAGCCATTACTTGTCAGATCTGTTATATTTGTAAATACTTTTATCGCTGATGTTTGATGAATCATATTCTTTCCAATTCTCGCTGCCATTTTAATTCCTCCTATGAAATTTTTACCGTTTCCTGAGTACCTCAGCTATCTCGTCTACCAGCGGCTTTGAACCGACATAAAGGGCAGTTCTTTGATGATGCTTCTTCGGCTGGATTTCGAGTATCGGTGTTCCTGTTTCATCCACAGCATCTCCTCCAGCCTCCCGGCACATAAAGGCCACAACAGCAGCTTCATACATCAGCCGCAGTTTTCCGTCAGGTCTGTTTTTCTTTGGATTCGGGTGGTTCACAATGGCTGGATACATGAACATGCCGCCGTTAGAAAGGGTGCGATGGAAATCCCCTGCAAGTGCGCCAAGGTATCTATAGGAATATTTGCTTACATTCCCGTTTATCCAATCCTGGACTTTATGCGCATATGTAGAGTTGTTAGCAGCGTTAAATGACAACTCCCAGCTCTTTTTTTCCTCCGGGAGGACCATGCGCACAGGCTTGACATAGTTCATTGTATCATCAATGTGAAATCGCCATGTCCCGGCTTCTTTCAGTGCAAGTGTAAAAGTGCCTGTGGGTATCACAAACATGCCAGCTGCTATATAATCTTTTCCTGCCCTCAAATGGCCGTCTTCAGATCCGTTGAGGTTTCTCTTGGCAATGCCGAAGAGAAAACCGACTGGCAGTCCGTGTGCAACATTTGATGAACCATCCAATGGATCAAAATAGACGAAATAACGGCCTCCTTCTTCATTAAGCGGTACAATATCGTCAGCTTCTTCGCTGACCGCATGTATTACCCTGTTCGTGCTCTTCAGGTAATGGATTGCAATCTCGTGTGCAATCTGATCCATGCGCATCACATCTTCGCCCTGCACGTTGATTGTGTTTGCAAGCCCCAGGTTTCCTTTTAAGGCGCCTGTAAGGTAGTAGTGCTGAATATGCTTCGCTGCACTGACCAGGGCATCCATGAGGATAAGAAAGTGGTATGTGCGATTGTGTTTTTCCTGATGGTCAAGTAAAAAATTCAAAAAGGATTGTTCGAGTTGTATCATGTCAGCTCCTTTGAAGAATTGATAGTGTATTTATTTAATTCATTTACTATAAAAGAATCTGATAAATCAATAAAATCCTTAGAGCGCCCATAAAGTGACAGAAACCTTTTATCGCCTTATTTCACTAGGCAATGCGGGGATATAAATCGGCCTTTGCTGTTAAAAAAACTAAGTGTTGAAATAATATTACAGCAAAGCTATCATATGTGCAATGAATGACAACTTTTTTGTTGAGCGGAGGGATAAAAAGTCATGGAACTGAAAATAGCTATTTTAACAGGTGGAGGAGACTGCCCCGGCTTGAACGGCGCAATCAAATGGGTAACAAAAAGTGCTCTTGATCCGAAACTCGCCGAAAAGCGATCTGTTTCTTTTGAAGTTATCGGTGTTACTGACGGATGGAGGGGGTTGACAGAGGTTGATCCTGATGATCCTAAAAGTTGTGATCGATACCTCATGCATCTGGATGGAGAAATCGTTCGGGCATGGGACCGTTATGGCGGAACAAACTTAGGAACCTCTCGCACAAACCCGTTCAATCCGAAAAATGATCGTTCTGACAAATTAATTGATAATATTAAAAGGCTTGGAATAGACGCAGTTGTTGCCATCGGCGGCGAAGATACGCTTGGTGTTGCTTATAAATTGCACAAACTGGGCATCAAGACTGTAGGTATTCCCAAGACCATTGACAATGATCTTATGGGGACCGATTACTCGCTGGGTTTTGACACTGCAATTAATATAATTACAGAAGAAATTGACAGGCTTAGAAACACCGA
>Ga0247841_10005513_pt1 | contig 20419 bp, 23 predicted proteins | sample LaCruzMarch2015__2_FD_192410 | JGI IMG/M metagenome (GOLD analysis project Ga0247841, IMG submission 192410) | Freshwater microbial communities from meromictic Lake La Cruz, Castile-La Mancha, Spain - LaCruzMarch2015_18m | ecosystem: Environmental > Aquatic > Freshwater > Lake | place: Spain... | reverse complement strand
TGCGCCCATTATAGAGAAGGACGAAGCACCGCTCCCAGGAGTAGGGGCAGAGACGGGGGCAGAAGCAGGCGCGCCCCCTGACATGGGCGCCGGCCTGCCGCCGGACATGGGCGCTGGCCCGCCACCTGGTGGAGCGGAGCCTCCGCTACCGCCGATGTAACGCATGAATATCAAATCTGATATAGCTGCCTATGGAAAAGGGGATCGAGCCGCAGAAATGCGGCTTGCCGCTTTTGTCCGTCAGTGCGAGTCTCGCCAGGACATGGTCGGACTAGAGATCTTGTCTGAGGCCGAAGGCAGGATTGGAGAGATGGCTCTGCGCGCAACAGCCAGTGTGCGAGCGGCGCTAGATAGCGGCAAAAAGGCCTCCGCAGCCAAACGCAAGTTGCGCGATAACTTGGCGCAAGTCGACAGACTAGGCTTTAATACCGATATCGCCAAAGAAGATCGCAGGTGGGTGCCTCTACTACGCGAGGCGGCCCAGCTAAGGTGGTCAATAAAGCCGGATCAGGAAATGTATAATATTGATCTAGAGATAAGGAATAAGATACGCAGAGCCGCGCAACTTGGTGTTAAAATATGAAGACTCAGGTTCAAAAAGTAATGGAGCGACTTGAAGAATGGGGGAAGCCAATTGTCAATCGCATGCAGCAGGCTGTGTCAGAGACCGCTCTTCCCGATACACACGACGAGGACCATGATCACGATCATGGCGATGAACCGGCAGATACCGCCAAGAAGCTGCCGGCCGGTGCTCGGCCGCCTCGGGTAACATCTGGGTTCGGCAGGAGAGTCGACCCTATTGACGGGGTCAAGCGCATGCACTATGGCGTTGATATCGGTGCAGGCAAGGGTCCCACATATGCCGCCGTAGATGGGTATATTTTGTCTGCAGGACCAGCCGGTACTGCAGGAAATATGGTAGCAATTTACCGCAAAGACAGCGACGGGAGTGGCCACCAGTACTTATACATGCACCTTGACTCAATATCTGTGAAACAGGGCCAGAGGGTGAGGAAAGGGGATCTCATAGGTATAATGGGTGAAACGGGCCGCGCCAGGGGCGTGAATATGCACTTGGAGCACTTCCGGATGGTGCCGGTAGGGGATAAATTTCAAAAACTGCACATTCCCCCTACGGCAGAGGAGATAAACACAGCAGTGCCAGGGGCAATCAAGGGCAAGTAGGTCGCCGCCCAATGCAAACATAAGAATAAACTAGTACGATATTGGGCCGATTTTGAGTTAAACAGGAGCGCTATGCCCAAGTATCTGAGCAAGGCACAGGAAAAAACCTGGAGGAAGGCAAAGAAAGCCTTCAAATCCCAGTCCGGTCGCAAGCCGGGCAAGAAGGATTGGCCATTGGTCATGCATATTTTCAAGAACATGAACAAAACTGCCGCGAATATAGTGATCGAGCCTTACGAAAAATACGTTCAGGATGGAATTGAGCTTGCAGAAAAGGTCATGGGCTCCGGCTATTTCTCAGGAATTAAGAAAATAGTCGTGCAGACGGGCCAGACACATCATTACGGGCAGGTCTTATCTGATGATCCAGAGACAATATATATCTCTGCAGACAGGATAGAGCGCGAATTTGCGTCAATTCCGCTGGAGCGGGCTTTTCAAATGGCCTCAACCCTTTGCCATGAGACCGCCCACATAAAATCGAAGTTCCAGGGCGGCGAAAACCCTGCCCTTGCCGAGGAGCAGAGGTTTGCCCACCTATTTGAAGAGAAAATAAAGGCAAATCCAAAGGATTTTGAGAAATTCACAAAGGCGGCGTCCAGCTCTGCAGACATAGTACGCATCGCTCACCTGGCGGATGCCAGCGGCCACTGTGCGGCAGCAGCTTTTCTGGATACGGCGCTAATGAAAAGTGCTGCCGACCAGATTGATGCCGAGCAAATAATCAACGGCGTCGGCGCCCTGATCGGCTACATGGTCAGCCGAGTATCTCCCGAGAAACGGGTTAGCTTTAAGCAGAGTATAATTCGTAAAATTAGCCAAATAGGCACCGATCTTGCTCAGAAAAGAAAGAACCCGTCGGCTGGCATCGGCGCGGTATTCGGACTACTAAAGAACCTGCTGTCAGGCCTAGACGCATCCCAGATCTCCTATATCATGGGACAGATACTGTCGAGGTACTCATGATAAAAAATGCAGGACCGGAGCCCACCGGAATAACGGACCCATCAACTGGTAAGAAGGTCTACGTCTCTACCACGGCCCGCATCACCTTTCGCAAACTGCATCCCGAGTGGGTCAAGGCAAAGGTAAAGAATTCTGCCCTAAATGACGAGATTGCGAAGCAATTTGCTGCCGCTCCCGTTCTAGAGATATTTCTCTCAAAGAAGAACAAGGGCGAGGCCGGTGACGTCCGAGGAACCGAGTCCAGTAAGTTTGTGTGCATACATCGCAATTCCTATGTTCTTGTTATTGCAGCAAAAGGCACCCATAACCTGCCCGCTCCGCCTCCTCCGAAAGAGCTTACCGCGTCTATTAAGCTTGCAGAGCAAAATGTAAGAGTGGCCGAGGGCCGAGATGATTCCTTGCGCGCTCACCGTGGCTGGCTAGAGGATCACTATTTTGACCTGTTTATTGGGCAGGCAGCCCTTGATGAGAAGGGCGCGCAGATGCTGCGCGAATATGCCGAAAAGAATGGCGGGTTCAGTGCCATTAAGAGTATGACTGCCGATCAGGCAAAGCAGGTTGCCAGCAACCAGGCCAGCGCAATGGCGCGAACCATGCTTTCCGAGGATCAGCGCGGTCAACTTACGCGTGAACCGGGCCTGCTGAATGATCGTCCAGGTAACCTTGCAGTTCCTTTTGCATTTCCTCTTGAGTGAATGGTGATGAGTATGCGTAAAAACTCAAATGTGGAATTTTCTGTCCCGGTCTCAGATAGCGAGAAGGCTCGTGCTGCAGATCTCCGGGACAAAATCAAAGATTTTTGCGAGCATGTCGAGAAATTTGAAGATTTTTTCGAAGTCCTAACTGAGTCATTGGACCAGATAACTTCGGGGGGTCAGCTGCTCCCGATTGGTGCGCTCTTTAAGAAGTACCAGTATAAGCTGCGAGCGCATTTCAACAACTGCGTTAAATCATTTTCTCTTGTCCTGGTGTCGTACGGCAAGCTGTATTCGGAGTCAAGAACCGACCAGATACGAGATGTAATAATCAACACATTTTCAGAGGCCCGCACTGAGTTTATAAACCTGATGTCTATAATGGACGACTTTGACACAGAGAGCTTTATCGCAGACGCAAAAGCATCTCAGCAACAAATCAATAATTATCTGGAAAAAGTACTGGTTAGCGCCCGCGATGAGTGGATCTCACACATAGACAAGAATATACTTGGAAAACTAAAGCTGGCATCCGACTTCTCGCTCGTAAAGGTAACAAAATGATAATTAAATACGGAACATCTCAACCTGCCACCCTTGTAGACGCGAAGAATATTCCTTCGTGGCTAAGTGACGAAGCGACCCCGGTAGCTACCGGTAGTAACGATTCAGAATCTGTTTCATGCCAGGAAGATAGCGTGGAGGAAGAATGAGCATTATCAAGAGTGGGTTTATTGCGGGCAACTCCTTGGGAATTGTCAGCAATGCGAAGCTGAACGATGACCCGGCCGTGCTTGCTCGCTTTGCTGCCGTAACTGACACGCTGCGAGCAGAACAGAAGAAGCGCGGCGCCACCGAGTTGTCGCCATATGTTGATGACTTTCTTTACGCCAGCTGCATCATGATGCACGCCGCAGAGTCGGCCCTCATTAACCAGGAGACTGGAGAGGTCATCAAGACCGCGGATGGCAAGTCGGTTGTGGGTTGGTTTGAGCGATATGATGCAGAAGATGGTCGCGAGACTGCCCGCTGGGTCAGCCCGAATGGAATTCGTCCAACAAAGAATAACAATGGAGATATTTTTCCAGAGACCGAGCTTCTAAAGGCCTATAAAAACTGGATTGGAAAGCCGCTGTGCAAGGACCATGTCTCAAGCTCAGTCGATGGCATCCGGGGCGTAATAGTTGATACTTTTTATGACCCAAAGTTCAAGCGCGTCCATGCGCTCTTTGCGCTTGACAAGAAGAACTATCCAGACCTCGCCCGCAAGGTAGAGGCTGGATACGCCACAAATGTCTCAATGGGAACTGCTGTTGGTCGCTCCATCTGCAGCGAGTGCCAGAATGTAGCCACTGTTGCATCTGAGTTCTGCGGTCACGTCAAGGCGCGCACTCACTATGGCGAGATTAACCTTGACCTAAATCCAATCGAGCTCAGCATCGTGGTGACTGGGGCAGATCCTCGCGCCAAGATTCGCAAAATTGTTGCAAGTCTCGATGAATATCGCGCGCAGGCAGATGCGCTGCGCAAGATCAAGGGAGTACCTCTTGAGGCGCTTGCTGCCGTTGATGGCGAAATTGGCAGTCTGCAGGAAGATGTCACAAGAGGCGTACCACCTGAGGACGTATCGCTTGATCGCTTGTTTGAGCTAATTGGCTTTGTAGAGGCCAACGATGAAAGAACCGGCGCTCTAGGGATGGCGGCGTCGAAACTTTTCGAGTACATGAATCAGGTCGGTCTGAGCGCTATCCATTCGGCTCTCCTTACCTCGGGTGACAATAAGAGCGAAGAACTCTTTAAGGCCTTGTCAAGGATAAAGAATCTTTCTGACTCCGAGGATATGGTCAAGGAGGCATCCAAGGTAATCGGCAGGCTCACTGAACTCGCGCTTGGTGCATCTGACAGCGTCACTAATACCACCGCCCGCGAGCAGCTAGCCTTCGACGGCACCCCCTCTTCCGCTACCGGATCGTCTCCGCTGGGCGATGACGCCCGGTCCGGAACAGGGACCAGAGGGCCTATGACTGGCGATCCGACCGGCACAGCCAGCTCAGGCACAGGGATTAATCCGTTTGGGCGTAACAGTATGTCTGGTGGACACGGGTCTCCTCCAGAGGGCGATTTGTTTGGGCTAGCATCCGTATATAGGGATGTTCCGTTGAAAAAAGGTGCAGCCGAGTACGAAAAAGACTCCAATGCCATTTCTGAAAGAATAACATCTATTAAAAACAGTTTGGATAGTTTGAAATCATGTCTCCCGACCCAGAAGGCGGGAGTGGGAACAGGAGATATTATGACGTTTGATGAACTACGGAAGCGTGCTAATCTGCGTAAGAAAGCTTACATGCAGGGCACAGAAGAGCCAAAAGCCTATGCCCCCATGGGCGATCCAGATCTACGTGATGGCGACCACCACCTCCATGGCGAGGAGCTCGATACTTCCGTAGCTAATCCAGATCAGAAGGTAAAAGAGATGCTGCACCGCGCCTCGCTCGATGAGCGCCGTGCGCAGCGCGCACAGAAGCTAAAGGCAATTGCCGAGGCAGCGGTTGTCGTCAAGGATACGTCTGGAAAGCCAGCCGGCGTTATTGCTGACAAGAAATTTGTTCCAGCTGCGAAAGCTGACGATGGACACGCAGAAGATCAGGATGCCGATGACAAGGATCTGATGAAGGCCGAGGCCGCTCTCCTGCGTCGTCTCGAGATCCTAAAGGAAGCTGCCAAGAAGAAGGGCAAAAATGATCCCAAGAAGGACATGAAGGGCTCAAAGGAAGACAAGAAGGACATGAAGGGCGCCAAGGATCCAGAGAAAGCTGCCAAGTTCATGAAGAAGAAAGCCTATCCCCAGGGCACCGAGGAGCCAAAGGCTTACGCTCCCATGGGCGACACGGACCTGCGCGACGGCGATCACCACCTCGGTGGCAAGGAGCTTGATACCAAGGTCGGCAACCCAGATCAAAAGGTCAAGGAACTCATTCAGCGCGCAGGCCTCAAGGCCCGCCTGACGAAGTCTGCCAACCTCGGCCGCTCACGCTGGTCGGTGCTTGCAGGCGACAAGGAAGTCTTCAGCGTCACCGCTGGCGACGCCTACAATGTTCATCTCAATAAGCAGAGCGACGTTGCCGGCAAGACCTGGGGCGATCTATTCGTTTCTCCTGAGTACGGCAAGCAGCTCATGGCTCAGATCCGTGCGGGCAACATCTCCAAGCTCGCAGCTGAGCTTGATGCCGCCAAAGAGTCTGCTGCTGATGCGCCGATGCCAGCTCCGCCCGCTGACGCCGGTATGGCTGCGCCTCCCGCTCCAGGACCAATGGTCGAGCCAGCTCCCGAGACCGCTCCTGGTAACGAAGCTGACGACATGAAGGATCGCGTCATGGGCGCGCTTGAGAAGCTCGAAGGCTGCGTTGCTGACCTCAAGTCTGCCGTCCTTGGTGATGACGCGGGTGTTAGCGATGTAGACGTAGATGCGCCAATGGCTGCCACTGCCTCTCTGCAGCGCGGGATGTTCGAAGCTCATGCTTCGCTGAACTCACTCGCTAGCGAACTTCGGTTCCTCGCCCGTGACTCCGACCTGGCTGACCCAGGCGTTCGTCTCGCCGCTCGCGCTGCGATTCGCGACAGCCACCTGGCCGTAATCGAGGCAAATGAGCGCATTGCTGCGTATCAAGATGCCTGCGCCGAGGACGACGCCATGGCTCTTGATGACGAGGAGCTTGATCAGGTAGCTGAAGAGGTTGAGAGCGCCATCGATGAACACGTTGAGGGCGACCCATCTCACGATGACCTGGAACAGGCTCTAGACGACCTTCGCGAAGAGCTCAAGGCCCTCGAGGACAAGGTCGAGGACGTCGCAGAGCTGGTAGAGGAGAAGGACGAGGATGAGGAGAAGGAGGCTGATGCTATGGATGACATGTCCAAGCGCGCCGCCATGCGCCAGCAGCTCGTTGCTCGCGCCGCGAAGATGGACATGGTCAGCTCCGATCCAATGCTTAATATTCACGGCAAGGGCGAGGGCAAGCTCGACTTCGGCATGAAGACGACCGGCGATGCCGACTCAGACGTCCAGAGCGTATTCGAGGCTCAGGAGATGGCGATGAAGGCCATGGAAGGTGTCAAGAAGGCTGCTGCCGGAATTGCTACCGCCGTACGCCAGGGCACGATCAAGGAGTCACAGCTCGACGCCCTCGTAGCCGTGGCTGCCGTTGATGCCGAAGCGGTTAAGTACTACCGCGAGTACTTCGGCAAGGTCGACAGCGAGTTCGCCAAGGGTCTTGTCTCGGAGTTCAAGAAGTCAGCTAGCTCAAACGAGGACATCGGCTTCCGTTACAAGCGCGCTTACGCGGTTGCTATTGACGCCCAGACTCGTGGCCTCATCAGCCAGGGTCGCGCTGCTCTCGACGAGTGCGCGGAGACCCTTGCCACCGGCAACGACGCCAACTTTGACAGCTTCAAGCGCATGGTTGGCAACGTCAAGCCACAGGCCCGCACCGCCGGCATCGTCCCCCAGATGGGCGTAGTTGATGGCGGAGAGTCGAACACCCGCACTGCCTCCGACAAGGGCAGTGTTGATGTCCGCGACTGGCGCAGCCTCGGCAAGGCTCTGTTCGATATCTGAAGCAGAACCCAGTCTGAAAGAAAACCCCGCCCTAGCCGGCGGGGTTTTCCGTTTTCGTTATTTTCTCGACGCAGATCAATAAATGTAAATAATAGTATCCGCTCTGCGGATGTCCGGTACCAGCAAGGCAAGGAACATCGATCAGCCGAAAAGAGGCGCTCATGTTTGACTTTAGCCAGTTTGAGATTCAGTCAGAGATACGCGAACTAAGGGAGTTGGGTCTAGATTCTGAAGAAATAGACGGATATATATGCTTCTTTTGGGATTTCCCTATAGAAAGTGAGGAAGGTTATGGCGACAATTGACATTGCAGACGAGATTGCAGCCGGCATGCAGCAGGCGATCAAAGAGAACTCACCGGCACCAGAAGCTGGTTACTTTTCGGGAGTTGCTCGGCAGCTAGCTGGTACTGCGAGCGAGCTCGATCAGGCCGGTAGCCCACTTGCTGGACAGGTCGACGCGCTGCTTAATAACATGGTAAGCGTGCTAGGAGAAGACTGATGCTTAGGCCAATCCATGTTGGTAGAAACTGGCCGACTCAGCGGCCTCTTGATCCAAATGCCACTTTTTTGCCTGGCATGATTGGCCAGCACAAGCTCGTCGGCAACGAAATCGTGCTAGGCGTCAGTGACGGCATCGCCCCATTCGGTATAATCGAAGACGTAAGGGAAGTCGCCCACGTGCGTCCGGTAATTGATGAAATTGTTCTAATCACCCCCTCTGAGTCAGAGATTGATCTGAGCACTGGAGTGCCGCTACTTGCTGTTGACAAGATTGCATTCCTTAAAAATGCAAATGTTCTTCAGTACAGCTTTGCTTCTGACATAGCAGGGGTCGAGCTAATCGCAGTAAATGGAGCAGTAAATGTCGTTGCCGGAACCGCACTGAATGCGCGCATCAGTCCGATATCTACGACTAATGACAGCGTAATGATACGCGCTAGGTATTCTTATTATGTGCCAAATAGGCCGGGGGATGATTCCACGCTGGGCAGCAACAAGGTAACTGTTTGGCCAAATCCAAGCGGTTGTATTTTTGCTACTGATCAATACGAGACCGCCGTGCCTTATCCGCTCAATGCTGCGCTTTATGTCAGCTCTGGCGGTCGACTCACGAGCGAGCAGCTAATGGATTCCCAGCCAGCGGTGGCCATGGTATGTGTGCCTCCTACGAGTGTAAACCCCATGCTTGAATTCATGTGGTTGTGAGGTTGATATGAATAAGAAATTGTCCCTGTTTGCAAGCATGTTTGAGGCCGATACGGGTATGGATGTTCGGGACGGGTTTGTGTCTGCATGGGCGGATGCGCTGGTTCAAAAGAACAGTCAGCGTAATCGCAAATTTGTTGCAACTGATGTGGACAACTGGCTCAAGACCATGCACGAGGAAATTGCTGAATGCGATGAGTCTGCAACCGTGCGGGTGTGGCTGGACGAGCTAAATGATCTTTTTTGCGTTTCCGTTGTTGATGCGTCCGGCTGCTCCGAGTTCTGTGTCGCCCCGCCCCGCAATCCTAAGACGGAGACAGAGAAGCTTATCCTCGCAGTAATTAATGGCGGCCCGGAAGCAGAAGAGGCTTTTCGCGGCGCGGTGTTGAAGCTAAAGGGCGACAGCCCAGCGGAGACCGTTTCAGACAAGAGAGAAGAGCGACTAGCGGACTCTGTTGTCGTGGACGATGACGATATGAGCGATGATGAGCTGGATGAGCTAGCGAGCAAGTTGGATAAAACCGCTTCGCTGCTAGCTAATAATCAATCTGCAGCGTATATGGTCGAATTAGCAGCCTCTCGTCTTCGAGAGATCAAAGCAGGTGAGTGATGTCTAAGTTTGTAGATGTAGACGGTATACTGGCAGAAGTTCAAAAGAAGATGGCTGGGCAGACCACTATGCCGAAGAGCGTTTTCCGACAGGAAGAGGCCCGTGCAGATGTCGACGTCCAGTCCGAGCTGAACAAGCGCGCCGAAGCCTACTTCAGCGACATGCTGGATTCTGTTCATAAGAAGTCAGTAAAGCTCGAGGGTATTGATGCGACGGTGATGACTGCTCAGGATCGCCAGGCCGTAGCGATGAAGATGCTTGATGCAGGCAAGCGCAAGAAGCTTGCTGCGGTTGCTGACCAGTTGCGAGTAGTGGCCGACCAGGCCGACGCTTCCGGACTTTTTAAGCAGGCCGCCTCGCTCCGCGAAGCCGCTGCAAAGCTTTCTTGATCAGGAGTTTGTTATGAGCATCAGGAAAAAGAAGGCCGAGGCTATTATCGGCGGGCTTATGGTAGACCTGGCCGCGAGCGGGGCTTTTGATGCTCTTGCCATTGTAAAGCAGGCAAATCCCAGAGAGCTAACTGATGAGAATTGGGCTTCTTTGGCAACGGAGCTAGCAAAGATCAAAGATGCCGTACCATCCTCTTTATTTAGCTCATCACAAGAGGAGCCATACATAAGAGCCATGGAGCTTGCGATAAAGACGAGAAGGCCGAACGCTTTCTCCCGGTCAGTTGAACAACTTAAGACTGTGATCAATGGAAACGCGGGTAGCTATAATGTGCAAAAGCTTCAGACTGCCCAGGCCGCACTAGGAAGCATTGATGCTATCATAGGCAGTAGCGCAACTGCTGCACCAGGTGGCGCCACGCCCGCTGCGTCGAGCAGGCCAGGAAAGTCTCCGACAGGGTGGGTTACCGAACTACAGCAAGCCTTGCTCGCAAAGGCAAAAGAACTAGGTATTACAATCGACCTTGGCAAAACAGGCGTAGACGGCCGCTATGGCGATAAGACTCGCGCCGCTGTCAAGGAAGTCGCAAAGAAGCTTGAAATCAAGAATGCTCTTGATGATTCCGGCCGCCCCAGCGCAGAGATGAGGGTTGCGCTCAAATTATCCATTGTTCCGCCCAAGCCCTCCGCACCAGGCGCTCCGGCAACACCTACGCCTCCTACCGACAAAGGAGCAAAGGCTCCCGCTTCCGAAAACGAAGACAAGGATGTTCTAAATCAATTCACGCTATTAGACGGCACAGTATTCCTGATGGTCCCCTTTTTGCGCGGCTTCCCAAGAGGAGGCCTAACCCTAGAGGACGAGCCCTGGGCTGCCGTTCAGGCTTTGCGCCAGATGCAGTATGCACTTGAATCAGGCGGTCTAAAGGTAGAGAAGACGCTGCCGAAAAGCTTCCAAGGCATATCCACCATTGAGGAATATGATAAATACATGGGCCAGGTCCGCGAGACTGTCCTAGAGATACGGGAAAAATGCACACTTGTTGCAAAATCTTTTATGGCAGCAGTAAATTCTAGGCGAAAGGAGCTTGGACTGCAGCCAGCAAGCAAACCGGCCACCAAGGGGAGCAGTGACGAGGTCTACGGCTTCGAATTAGCCTACTGGAACGGCGCTCTCGCGGGTGTTAGCATAGCAACTAGCGCTCAGGCGATACTGAACGCTAAACTCCTGCAGTTTATCAGGGGAACGAGAAGGCCACTGCAACTGCTTCTCGGCGAATCTGTGAATGTGAACGCTATCTTTTCAGATGAGAAACGAAACGAGGCCGCCGCCAAGGAGATCGGTAGAATAATTGCCGACACCGAAACTGAGCTAGCCAGGCAAATAGACCCAGCTGACCCTGCATATTACTTCACATTCAACAAAGACGGTCCGGAGATGAAAAACAGGTTGCAGGCGGTAATGCAGGACGCCACCACGGTGACCAAGATCAGGGCGGCGCTAGGCCGTCAAGCGAGCACTTGATTTGCAATTTGGCAGAGGAAAGATGAACATTATCAAGACTTGGGAAGAGTATAAAAAATCGGGCCACAGCGTTCCAGAGTTCGACCGAGCTCTGGCAGGCTTTGCTGACGCCCTTGGTATCGACAAGGATCGCGCCATAGATGCCGTTTCCAAGCTCGTAAGCCAAGATCCATCTCTCGCCCGCACATCGTCCGGTGCATTTCCCCTGATCAAGTCGGCCAACTCCGCCGCTACTGATGCAGTGAATGATATTCTTGGTTTTTTGAAAGCGCTGGAAGGAACAGATGATGATGCCATTCAGGCTGCCAAGGCGCAAGTAGACGGAATACTGACCGGAGACGATCTGGGTCGCAAAAAGGCTCTGCATGAAGCCATAGGTATACACAAGACGATTTATCCAAAACCGGGTTTTGCGCAAAAGCTAAGCACGTCATCGCTCAGGCCTCTTACCGACCTTCTTTCGAAGGGCCCTGAGAATCTCTCTGACCTCAAATACATTAAGGGCATGTGGAAGACTGAGGGCCATCTTCAGAATGTAGTAAAAAAACTTCTCGATGCAGCTGCCGATGGCGACCAGGACGCGATAGATGATTTCGTAGAGATGTCTAAGACAGGCAAGGGCAAGGAGTACCTGGCAAGGGTTGACAAGAATACCCTTGCCGAGAAGATTACAAATATATCTCGTCGTGCTCCAGGCAAAATAAATACAAGGGACATCATGAAGGCTCACGAAGTCGTTGGGCGCAGTCTTGCGTCCGCCGCTGCCCGCGCAGCAGATCCAGGTCACCTCTGGAACATCATTACTGACATATTTAGCACACACACACCTCACATGGACAGGCTCCGTGCCCTGGGTCGAGCCGCTAAGTTCATCCCAGGTATACTTAAGTTCGTAGTCATTCCAGGCGCCCTTCTCGCCGGAGCAGGATACGGCGTCAGCAAGGCCTACGAGGGCATTAAGGGATTTTTCGATGACGCCGGCGCAGACAGCTCCGCGACCCCGGGTGCGGATGGCCCCGGAGGAGCACCCGTAGCCCCTGGTTCCCCTGTCGCTGGTAGTGGAACGGTCGCTGATCTTGTTCGCGGAGAGTTGCAGAAAATCTATTCAAAATAGTAAAGATATACTCTACAGAGGCTAGTGGAGAGGTACAGATGACGATTGCTGATGAAATTGCAAAAGAGTTTGCCAAAAATCTGGCAGAAAGGCGAGCCGCTGCACGCCAGCAGCTTGTTGCTGCCGCCGCCGACACAGAGAAGGCAATCCGTGAAAAGCGCCCACGCAAAAGCGATGAAAAGTCAATCATAGAGGAGGCTCACCCGGGCGAGGTATTCGTTGCAGAATCCGATGGTCTAGGGGGCATGGTTGGAAATCCAGAGCAGGTTCATGAGCAGATTCTTAATGCCCTGAACCGCCGCCCCTCCGCCTTCCCTTGTCAGGGTCTTGTTGCGAACGCAATGCTAGACTTCGAGAAGACTGCGGAGACGCTCGAGTCACATGACCTACATGACGAAGCCGATGCTGTGCGAAAAATCGCGCAGGATTTGCTTACGGTGTTACAAAGGCGAGCGCAACTAGGCTCCGTGCCTCCGGGAGGAGTTGCAGATCCCGAGATTCTTGAGCCAGATCCCGATCAGACGCAGTCATCGAAGATACGCAAGGCACCTGATATACAGGAAGCCGAATTAGAAACGCCCGCCGATGGCGAACCGGACGGCAAAGCCAAGGCTGTGGCGAAAGCTGCAAAAAAAACTGCAGAAGATGCAAAAAAAGCGAGCGGGGCTCTTAGCAAACTAAAGGGATTCGGGGGAAAAATCCTAGGTCCACTTGGACTAGTGATATCTGCCTGGGACATCATAGACTCTGCCAGGAGCGGCGACTGGGCCCCGATTTTGACCACTGCCGTCGGCGCAGCCATAGGTGCTGCTGTGTTGGGCCCGACACTGTCTGCCGCTGGCATAGGGGCTGCTGTGGCAGGTGGGATTAGTGCAGCTCTGACTGCAACCGCTCAGGATGGCATAGATGTCGATCTAGCCGAGCTTGCAGCGGACATTGAATCAGAAGTTGCCGATGATTCTTACGACCCCGCCGCTTACACAGATCCGGTTAAAAAGGAGAAGGCAGAGGTAGCTCGCAAGGCTCTAGAGGCCATGCGTGAGCGGATAAACAACATATTGCTAGCCAGGAAGACAATGGAGCGCGAGGCCGGAAAGGGAGATCAAATGGATCCCGGAACGGTAGGAGTTGCCATCGCCAGTATTGCTGAGAACAACAGAGCGCTGGGAGAGGCGTTTGCGCAATTCGAGAAGGCGGGCAGCGAACTTGACCTATCTTTCCCTCGTGACACTCTTGGCTTTGGATTTCCGAAGATCAAGAATCGCATTTCAGATGTCAATGAATCAGTTTCAGAGTTCGAGAACGCGATGGAAGAGCTCTATGCAAAGATAAAACCCCAGGTTGATGTCATTAAGAGTCAGCTGGAGGCCCAGGAAGGGCGCGCATCACAGTTGATGAAGGATATTTCATCTGGAACCACGACTGGGTATGGGGTAAGGACCGAGCTCGGCCTTCCTACAAAACTAAAAAGCGACGTAGATAATCCCGATCACGTAAAGGAAGTCCAGGGCTTCCTGGGAGTGCGAGAGACCGGTAAGTGGGATGAGCCGACGATGGACAAGATTCGCAAGATACGCAATCGCTGGATCGGCTTTCACATCGATATGGCCAAGCACGTCACGGAGGACATCTTGAAGGCTTCCACCAGGGAAGAGCTGGATGATCTCGAGCAGCTCTGGCAAAACAGACTCGCAGGCAACTGAGGGATTATCGAGAGAGGTGGCATCACTTTTTTGCACTCAACAACTAATAAAGAGTGTAATATGTGATGTTTTAGGGGTCAAGACGCAGTCTGGCCACTCCAAACTAAATAAGTGAGGTAATTACAATGGCTCTATATCCTGTTCAGCCCGGCATTCAGCCGCTTGGCATTTTTGATGCTCTCGACACCGAGCTCGCCGCCCTAAAGGGTGGTGAGGTCATGACCCTCGGCACCGCTCCCATCGTCAACACCAGCACCGAGACCGCCGCCCCCGACGTTCTCGACGGCTACCACCTCAACGCGGCAGCCACCCGCCCCGTTGCGCAGCTCGCCACGTCCGGCTCGACGTTCGTTGCTCTTGCGGACGAGGGCACTGGTCCCGACTACTTCACCATGCTAGGCACGGTCGTCGGCGGCAAGGCCGGCCTCGTTGTCAGCGCTGGCGCCGTACTCGGCCCGCACACCGCTACCGCTTCAGGCAAGGTCACCCTTTGGGACAAGCCCGGTCTCTACGAGGTCACTCTCGACTCGATGGCGAGCGACTTTGTCAGCGTGCTGACCAGCAGCGGCCTCACCCCCGGCACGGTTATCGGTTTCGGCAGCGCCGCGAACAAGGGCAAGCTTGCTCACAACGGCTGCGTGGACAAGGTTGCCGGCTCAGGCTGCGCGGTCTTTGTTGAGTTCGCTCACTCGCAGAGCCTCGTCACCACCCCCGCCTACCTGACCGGCGCGACCCAGACGTTTGATCGCGTCAAAGTCATGTTCCTCGGCTCAGCTGGTGCCAACAAGGCACTGGCCTGATAGCGACTCGGGAGTTGATTGAAGAGACCGCTTCGGCGGTCTTTTCTTTTTTCGCACTATTAATTCTGCTAGCCCTTATCATACGCAGCCTATTAATTCTGTAGGCGTTTAGCGTAATTAATTTTGGTGACTACGTGTCCCCAAAGTGCAAGTAAGAGTAAGTTAAGTTCACTTCGGAGAAAACAATGTCAAATCTTTTTGATAATTCAGGCGAGCTCGGTGGTCTTACCACCCGCGACGCGCTGAAGAGTCTCGTTCGCATCGCCAAGGTCCTCGAGGAGGGCATGCCCTCCAACGCCGTTGCCGCTGGCCGTCCTTCGACCACCGAGTCACAGCGCGACGAGCTCGTTCGCCAGGCCATCCTCGACCAGGGCGGCAAGGTCGCTCTTGCTCAGGCCATGGCGCTCCCAATCCGCCGCAACCTTGATTACTCGGGCGTTGCTCGCCGCGGCCTCGTTGTTGACGAGCTCGCCACCGGCGTCCTCCCCCTCTATGAGCGCGACATCGACGTTGCCGCTTTCGTAATCTCGGCGAACGGCGCCGTTCCAGAGAGCCCCGTCCGTGGCGACCGCGTATTCGTTCCAGAGTTCGACATCGCCTGCCACCCACTCGTCCGCATCCGCGAGGCTCGTCAGCGCCGCTTTAACGTCATCGAGCGCACGGTCCAAAAGGCCAAGCAGGAGATCGCTGCCACTGAGGACGCGAACTTCTTCGCCGCCCTCGACTTCGCCAGCGACGCCGCCCTCGGTGGTGAGAACACCGCTCAGGTTCTCGGCGCCCGCATCTCGCGCGCTGATATGGTCGAGATCAAGTCAGAAGTTGATCAGTGGGACCTGCTCACCAGCAAGTTCTTCATGAACATCCGCGACTTCCAGGACCTCCTCCTCTGGACGTCACAGGGTGGTACCTCGGCTGCTGAAGTCGACCCCGTCACGCACCGCGAGATCCTCCAGACCGGCCTCTACGCCAAGCTCTTCACCGCCGACATCATCGTCAGCAAGCTTGTTCCGTTCGGCAGCGTCTTCGGTTGCGCTGAGCCCGACATGGTCGGCGTCATGCCAATCCGCCAGAACGTCGAAGTCGTACCAAACGACAAGATGGATCGCCTCAGCCTCGGCTGGACGGTATTCGAGACCATCGGTATCGGCATCGTCAACGCCCGCGGCGTTGCAGTCGGCCGCAAGTCCTGAACCTAGCCTGGTTCTGAAAGAGGGGTCGCCGCAGGGCGACCTCTTTTTTATTGTGCTGTCTGGTACTGTTGACCATGCGCATCGACCGATTGAAGTGCAGTATATGACTTTTTTCGTCAAAGTGTTGGATCAGCAGCCTGCAGAACGGTCGCATAGGTGAAGCGTGGGTTTATTTGATTTGTTGTTTCGCAAGAGCTGCGTAGCGGAATTGCGCCCTGCGGATGGATACTTGGCTCAGCCACCTGAGTACGATACCATTGTGCACCCAGGCACATATCGATTTAATAATCGCCAGGTAGATATTCTCGGTTTCTTGCCCAATGGCAAAATGAGCGCCACCCTTTTCCTGTGCCATACGGGCTCGGGAAGCTGCTCAGAATGGGGCACCTTTGAGTTTTCCAGGGTGTCGCACGACAGAACCCAGGAGATATGGGAGGCTATTGTCGGAAACGCAGGCATCGTTATCCATGCAATAAGGCACCACGGAGAGGTAACTCTGAAACTAGAGGTCGACAGATGACTGAAGCTTCCTATCTAAAAATAATGCGCCAGATTCTTGATGAAGGGTTTGATGTTGAAGATGATCGCACAGGGATTGGAACCAGGAGCATCTTTGGTGCTCAAATGGTATTCGATATGGACGATGGTTTCCCCCTTCTGACCACTCGTCGCATTGCATTCCGCATCGCATTTGAAGAGATGATGTGGTTTCTCAGAGGGCAGACAGACTCAAAGATCCTTGAGCAGAAAAAAATCAATATCTGGAGGGGCAACACTACTCGCGAATTCCTGGATGCAAAAGGACTTGCTCACCTGCCAGAAGGTGATGCGGGAAAAAATTACAGCTGGCAACTGCGCAATTTCAACGGCAGCCACAACAGCTCCGGCTATGACCAGCTCGCCGCCATCGTCTCTGGGATAAAAACAAATCCATCCAGCCGCCGCCATTTCGTTAGCTACTGGAATCCGCAGCAGGTCTTGACAGAGGCAGCTCTGCCGCCCTGCCATGTAAGCTGGGCAGTCCAGATCGCTGGAGGCAGACTGAATCTGTCTTTCCAGATGCGGTCTAATGATTTCTATTTAGGAAACCCGACAAATATCGCAGGATATGGCTTCCTGCTACATGCGCTTGCCAACTTGGCCGGGTATCGTCCCGGGCGGCTTGTGTTCCAGGGTTCTGACGTACACCTGTATAAGAACCAGCTGGATAACGCAAGGATCCAAGTCACTCGAGATCCGCTGCCGCTGCCAGAATTTCGCATAAGCAAGCAGCTGTCTACTCTAGATGACTTGCTTGCTCTGCAGTACTCTGACGTAGAGATGGTGGGATATTCACACCATCCCGATTTACCAAAGGTTGAGATGGCGATATGAGCAAGCTGATCGGAATAGCCGCAGTATCGGAGAACGGCGTAATTGGTCGCGGCAACTCCCTGCCGTGGCATTTACCAGCGGACCTGGCCTGGTTCAAGTCTGCGACCTTGGGTCATGCTCTCGTCATGGGGCGCGCTACTTACGACTCTATAGGTCGTCCCCTTCCTGGCAGAAAAACATATATTCTGACGAGATCGCCATCCGGCCCCATGGAGATCAGCAGCTTATCAGAGGCGCACTCAGATTCGGGTTTTGTTTTCCTGTGTGGCGGCTCTGAGGTGTATGCGCAGTTTCTACCTGACTGCGATGAGCTGCTGATTACCCATGTCAAGCAACAGGTTGACGGCGATAAGCGTTTCCCTTGTTTTCAACACATGTTTCATGCCACGGAAACATTACGATCAACCGACGAATATGACATTGTCAGATATGCGAGGAATCCACGATGAAACATTCTAGTGCTGCCTGGCGTTGGGGTTCTGCGGAGCACCGGGCAGAAGTCGCAGTGTCCGCGCTTCAGTGTTTTTTTAAGAATAGCGCTTACGAGCCGAACCTGATCAGTATCGATTCTAGCGTGGCTGCAATTGCCGACCGCGATTTTGACGAGGAGTGCATTATAATAGGAAATCTTGCGGGCTTTATTTCATTTGAGATAAATGCAGCCAGTCCCTATGTTGGTGGCGCCGAATTCATGGACTGGGCCGTAAGTGGTGCCAGCAATTATGGGGCGCTGGCTACTCTTGACCTCTCTCTAAAGAGAGCGGAACGCAATTGCGTTCCGCTGATGATCTGCCCTATGCGCAAGAAGGGGTCAGGGCTCTAGTCCGCCCTCGAACGACTCGACAACGCCGGCACTGTGCTCTTTCTTGAGCTCTTCGATTTTGCTAGCGGCCGCACTGCGAGCCGCTTTTACGTTTTGGCCAACAAACCTGATCGCAGGGCCCATTGCATTCGGGTTCTCCATCTCGTGGACAGTCAGCTCACATACAACCATGCCCTTTTCCCGCTTAAATGTGACGTGGATCGATTTCTTCACTTCCTGTTCGGCGAGGATTATCAGGTCGGCTGCCGCATCCATGTGAGCTGCAGCACGGAATAGACCGGCCTGATCCAGCTGGTTAGCAAGTGCATAAATGTTCTTTATAATAGTTTTGCTCATCTTCGCCCATGTTCTTTTGTGCTGATTGTCATAAAACCTTGCATGAATCAATTAAAGTAGTAATAGGTAGTAGGCCGCATAAGTGCCCCGCGCGGGGTTTGTTCGGCTGTTCGCGCAAGGCCCGGAGGAAGCTTGATGTCAAGGATAGAGCCGGTTGTACCAAAATTCTTGGTAAAGAATATCAGCCGCAGCGATCTGCTGGTACTAGATGTCATCCCAATCCGCCCCGGCCAGACCATTGACGTCTACAAGGCCGCAGAGTACCACTCTGACTCTAGGGAGATAACCAATAGAATTTTGCGCGACTTGGAGATGCCGGCTGGCGATCTTTACGTAAAGTGGAAGGTAAAGCGCAAGATCGAGATTATAGAATTTCAGAATCCGATTTACCAAGGCAGCGGCCTTAACGCAAGCAAGCTGCAAACCGCAAATGCGGGTTTTAACGGCGGGCTACTTGGTCTTGTTTCTGGCAAGATGACCTGGGTTAACCCCGCGACGTCTACCAACTCAATACGCTTTACTGATCAGGATACTGTGATTGATTTCGTTAACGACTTTACTATTCTAATTGACGCCTCTGCTGGGCAAAGAATTGTGGAAATTCCCACGCCAGACGTGAATGGCTATATGTTTAATCTCAAAAAGGTAGACGGCAGCACCAACAAGGTGGTGCTCGTTCCGGTAACTGGATCGATTGACGGCGATGCATCCAAGAGTCTGATTGTGGAGTGGCACTCTATTTCAATACAGAGCTGGAACGGCAACTGGTACATAGTCTGATGTGCTTGGCGACAGCTAATAATACTATATAAATCGCAAGTCAATCAAGATAGGCAAGCAAGTAAGATTTTAACACAGGAGTCACAATGACTTTTAGACCATATGCCCGTAAGGTCAGGCTCGGCGATACCGAGACCTTCCTTGATATCTCAAATCTTCCAGACGGTTACGTCCTCAGCCGCAAAGGCACTGAGATCGTAGCTGAGCTCATCGGCCAGGACAAGCTCGGTCTTGCCTCGCCCCAAAACGCCAATGACGCGGCCACGAAGAGCTACGTCGACGACGGGATGACCTCCGAGGTTTCATCCCGCATTGCTGGTGACGCCGGCGTTCAGGCCAACCTGACGTCAGAGGTCTCATCCCGCATCGCTGGCGATGCCGGCGTTCAGGCTAATCTGACGTCAGAGGCTTCATCCCGCGTTGCTGGCGATGCCGCTCTTCAGGTCGAGATTGACACTGAGGAATCTGCCCGCGCTGCTGGCGATGCCGCTCTCAGCACCAGCCTCGGCAGCGAAGCATCGTCCCGCGTTGCTGGCGATGCCGCTGTACAGACGAGCCTTGATGGCGAGGCCTCGTCCCGTATTGCTGGCGACAGCAACCTGCAGGAGCAGATCAATAACCTGCTCTCGAACGTTACCCCCGAGTCACTTGACTCCCTCAGCGAGATCGTCTCCGCGTTCCAGGACGCTGACGGCTACCTCCTTGACGTAGTCCAGAACCTCTCAACTGGCTCAAGCTCAGCCCTTGGTCTCGAGACTTCTGCCCGCGTAGCTGCCGACGCGGCTCTCCAGGTCGAGATTGATACCGAAGAGTCGGCCCGCGCCGCTGGCGATGCCGCTCTTACGACCAGCCTTGGTGGTGAGACCTCTGCCCGTATTGCTGCCGACGCTGCTCTTCAGGTTGAGATTGACACCGAAGAGTCCGCACGCGCCGCTGGCGATGCCACTCTCGCGACCGCCCTTGTCGGCGAGAACTCTGCCCGTATTGCCGCCGATGCGGCCATGCAGGTTGAGATCGACACCGAGGAGTCTGCCCGTGCTGCCGGCGATGCCGCGCTCACGACCAGTCTCGGTAACGAGACCTCGGCTCGCGCTGCCTATGAC
>Ga0247841_10005511_pt1 | contig 20424 bp, 23 predicted proteins | sample LaCruzMarch2015__2_FD_192410 | JGI IMG/M metagenome (GOLD analysis project Ga0247841, IMG submission 192410) | Freshwater microbial communities from meromictic Lake La Cruz, Castile-La Mancha, Spain - LaCruzMarch2015_18m | ecosystem: Environmental > Aquatic > Freshwater > Lake | place: Spain... | reverse complement strand
TTCAAGTAAAAACAAAGAAGATGAAAAAGTAAGACCATCGTAGGTGAAATTCCTACTATTGATTTTACACTTTTTTCTTATTTTTTGCCGAATAAAATGGGCGTTTTAAATGAGAAAAGGTGTAAAATCTAACAAAAAATACTTAAACATATATTGATTAATTAAAATAAACTCTACAAATGAGTAAATTATTACATAATGAAGGAAAACTTACTAAAAATCATTTCATTTTTTGTAAAAATAATATAAATTATTATGAAAATATAAATGGAGATGAACGTTTGAATATATTTAAACCAGAATTAATGAATATATATTTAGAGAAATTTGAAGATGAAATAGGTACGGTTGTTTATGACGACATCATAAAAATTTCAACTATTGAAAATCATGATGAAACTATTACAAAAAACAAGTGGGATTGATGTGTGAACAATCTGAACAAATAATGTTCTGTACAATTGACGAATGATAAAATAATTTAAAATTTTTCTTAAATTATTTACAAAAATATTCCAGTTAACAATCATCAAATGAAATAGTTACAGGATACTTAATTAAACAATATTCTCTCCAATTTGTATTTGGATTATTTAATTCACACCAGTCAAATAAGATTTTTCCATTTGAAGCCTTTACTGATAATCTTTCCCATAAATTATATTTCAAATGAAACATTATATTCATAATTCCCATTTCATTTGTTTTACAAAAAGTATATTTATTCATTGCTTCAATTAGTTGATTTTTATCACATACTTTTATAATATTTGTATCATATATCCACATACAGTTAAGCATATAATTTAAATTTAATTTATTCTCTCCTAATTCAGTCTTTAACTCATCAATCAATTCTGGTCTGTCATAACTCAATTGACGATTGAATTGTTGATCGTCATATAATTTTCCATCTTTTGGTGCCAATATTTTATTTTTATAATCTAATTCAAGTAAAAATTTAACATCATCTAAAACTCTTAATCCTGCATCTAAATAGACAACTCTTGACCATTTTAAAAAATAATCATCAAATATATGTAATTTTTCCCATTGATTTAATTTATTAATTTCTCTCTTGTCTGTAGTATCATTAAATCCAGTTTCACCTATTTTTCTAAGCAACTCTGTTTTATCAATTTGAGGAAATTTAACTTCAATAACATTATAAAAATCTTTAAAATTAGTATTTAAATTAAAATCAATTGTTATCAAAACTATTTCACCATTCCAGTTTCCTTTTGTTCTTAAATCAATTATTGTTTTTTTAGCTTTATAAAAGTAATTTAAATCTGATACTAATGCAAAAACGGTTTCATTTTTTGACGTAATTATTTCTTTTGTATCATCTATTGATGAATAAAAAGTATATTGTTCTTCATTCATAACTTTGTGAATAGTGATTGCTGTTTCAAGTTCTGCGTCATGTTCATGCAATCCAATATGAAACAATTTATTATCGAACTGATGTATTTTATTTTCTGTTTTTAATTGTTGAATCCAAATACCAATACATAAATCATCACACCAATGTTCAAATGAATTATTTATTCCAATATTTTTAACATAATTATAAATTAATTTATATAAACCATTTGAAATTGCGTATCCTGCTCCTCCAGACATGTATAAACAAAAATCTTTTTTAATATGGTCAAGTTCATTTCCAATATAATAATTATTATTTTTGTCATATTGTGATAATAATGTTTCAAGTCTATTTTTAAAAACAAAAGTATCATCATCAATAAATATATACCAATCATAGTCAAGAATATTCATATTATAAATAAAATGAATATATTTCCAAGTAATATTTTGTTCATCATCCATACAGTTCCATCCAAATTGCCGTTTATCAATATCAGGTTTTGATGTAAGATAATAAATATCATTTTTATCAACATTTTTAAACAATATTTCCATTTGATACTTAACTCTTGTATCTAAATATTTATCACATGTAGAAATAATATAACAAATTTTCATAATAGTTATATTATTTTATTGTATTTAAATGTTTATTTTATTTAAATGTTTATTTATTTAAATGTTTATTTATTTAAATGTTTATTTAATTTTTGCGAAAGGTCCACTGACTAATTGACTTTGACCATTATCAGTTTTACCAACAACAATATTTTCACCTTCAAATAATTCCATACATATATCAGCAGTTGAAATATTGTCTTGTTCTTTTAATGCAGCTTCTTGTGTGTTAATATTATTAACACCAATCAAGTTTCCTTGGTCATCGATGGTTTGTGTTAAAGTATTACCAGACTTTTCTGCAGATTTAATATTTTCTTCAATTGCTTTTTGTTTTGCTTCTTTTGTGCGCTGTTCAAAAGCAGTTTTTGCGCTAGACTCATTCTTTTGTTTTTCCTTCATCAATTGATTTAATTCCTCCTCCATATATTCAACATGTCCAGTCTTATAAGCTTCAGGGTCCCAATACATCCATAATCCAACCTCTCCAACAAAAATATCATGATTAGGGTCAATCTCTCTTAACAGTTTACATCTTAAATTAGCTTCTTCTTCAGTAGGATAAGAACCTCTAATTTTTACTCCTCTTGTATTTGTTTGAAAATTATGAGCAATATCAAACTGCTTTTGAAGTTCTTCTTCGTTATTATCTAAAAATGTTTTATAATCATCATCAAAAGATGATTTAGATAATATTTCTTTTTCTTCTTTAACAAACTCTTTAAAATCATTTGATACATCTTCAAATGAAATATTATATTTATATGAAATAAAATTTAGGAACTGAACAAATTTTTCCATTGATTTATTTAAATCCCATTTCTTTAGGAATTCTTCAAAGAAATAAATTTGTTTTTCCTTTAAAATTTTTTCTGGAGAACAAAAAGAAATACAAGCAAATTTTTGTCCAGAAATAGGTTTATCTTCTTCCAATAAATCCACATATTTAGGATTAGGTTTTCCATTAATTAATTTTCTTTCAAAACCAGACTTTTTAGAATTCTTATCTTTATAACAATCCATTTAAATAATTATATGATTTATTTTTAAGTTTTTATCGCAATATATATATTTTTTTCTTTTTATTTAATATAAATGAATAGTTTAATTAACGTTGGCGAACTTGTTAAAAGAATCATTAAATACTTAGTTGAGGGTTTAATGGTAGCTATAGCTGCTTATGCAATCCCTAAACGTTCCTTGAATATTGAAGAAATTGTGTTGATTGCCTTAACCGCGGCAGCCACATTTAGCATTCTAGATACATATGTTCCTGCGATGGGCGCAACTGCACGGTCTGGAGCTGGCTTTGGGATTGGAGCGAACCTCGTAAAATTTCCTGGGGGATTTTAAACCATAAATGGTAAGACAATAAAACATTTTCATAAAAAAGTAAATATTATGCTTTTATGAAAACTATTTAGACACAATTTGACTAATTATAATAATGAAATACAACAAGACAACCCTTGTAGAATATTGTAATGAAAATGACATACAATTGATGCATGATTACACAAATATATCAGTTAATAGAGAAAGTCATATTGATGGAAAATGTATAAACGATAATTGTTGCAATAATTTTAATAAAAATTTTAGACAATTAGTTAAAACTGGAGCTTATTGTAATATATGTATGGTGAAAATTTCAAATACAAAAATAAGAGATTCAAATGTAAAATATGATATAAATATTTTGACAGATTTTTGTAATGAAAATAATATATTATTGACAGAAGATTATTCGAGTCAATTTATTAATAGAGATTCTGAAATTCAAGGAATATGTTTAAATAATGAATGTCAAAATATTTTTAATAAACGATTTCGTGAATTATTAAAAATAAATGGTTATTGTAAAGATTGTAGTAAAGAAAATGGAAAAAATAAAAATTTAAAAACAAATTTAGAGAGATATGGTGTTGATAATCCAATGAAAAATGAAGATTTTAAGGAAAAAGTAAAACAAACGATGATAAAAAAATATGGTGTTGAACATAATTCACAATCTGAAGAAATTAAAGTTAAAAAAATTAATACATATATAAAACATTTTGGTGTGACTTCTCACTTAAAATGCCCATTAATTAGACAACAAATTATACAAACTAATTTATTAAAATTTGGAGTTAAAAATCCACAACAAAATACAGAAATTAAAGAAAAAACAATTACAACAAACCTTAAGAAATATGGAGTTAAATATTATTCCCAAACTGAAGAATTTAAAAATAAAGTTATTAAAACAAATTTAGAGAGATATGGTGTTCCTCATCATTCACAAAATGCTGAAGTTGCTGAAACAATGTTTAAAAGTTCATATAATAAAAAACAATATGAATTACCCTCTGGTAAAACCATAGAATATCAAGGATATGAAAATTTTGCGTTTGATTATTTATTATTTTCTGAAAAAATATGTGAAAATGATATCATAATAAATAGAACAGATGTACCTGAAATATGGTATAATGATAAAAATGGAAAACGAAGAAGGCATTATGTTGATATTTATATAAAATTACAAAATAAATGCGTTGAGGTAAAATCAATGTGGACAAATCAACAAAAAAATAATGTATTAGAAAAACAACAAGCAGCAAAAGATTTAGGATATAATTATGAAGTATGGATTTTTGATAAAAAAGGAGATATTTTAGATAAATATATTTAATATAACTATAATATATATTATGGTAAATAAATCACGTAAAAATATACATAAAAAACGTAAATATTATAAAAAATAATGCGGGGTGGTGATTTCACACAGCAACAAAAAGTAATATTAAGTAATACTGGATTTTCTCAAGAGCAGCTTATTACACTTGAACAATTAGGTATTACATATGAAGAAGTAAATCAAAAAATAAATCAGCTTATGGGAGATGATTTTCACGGAAATTCTGATGATATTTCTGAAGCAGTTGTAAATGATTTAATTAATGAACATAACCCCGTTCATTTAGATTTAGATGATAATGATAGCAATAATTCATTACATTTATCAGATTTAGATAATTATAGTGAAAATTCTGGTTACACAACTGAAGAAGACAAAACATTTGGTGGAAAAAAGAGAAGAACAATGAAAAAACACAGAAGAACAATGAAAAAACGCAGAAGAACAATGGAAAAACGCAGAAGAACAATGAAAAAACATAAGAGAAAAAAAATAGGTGGTAAGTATGAAATACGGAATGATTATGAAAATTCAAAACCAATAAAAAATATATACACTACAATTGAGACAAATAACAGACCAGTAATACAACCATCTTCTCCTCTTGAAGAACCAATTTCTAATGAAAGTATTTCAGATGATGAAATTAATAATCTATTTGAAGGATATAGACAACAAGCAGGTAAAAATAAAAAAAGCCGTAAAATAAAAAAACAAAAAGGTGGTATTTGTCATGGAAATGGTGTGGGAGCTAATAACTATGACCAAAATTTTTCTATTTATAACACAAGAGAATTAGAATTATTTCCTTATAAACCATCTATTTAAACAGTTGGGATAAATTCCCAATCTAATTCTTCACAAATTCGTTTCCATATATCATCTTGTTCAATTCTTTTCTCTCTATCTTTTAACATTGGAAAATGTGTTAAATACGATTCTTCTCCTAATAATTCACATAGCTTATATGCTGTGTAATAATAATTTAAAAAATTAACTCTGTCATCAGGACAATTTTTAGAATATGGTGCTTGAAGTTCAATAAAAAGATTACATAATGTTTCTTCTAATTCAGGTGACATTATTGGTGGTTTAATTCCTAATTTATCTTTAATAAATGGTATATGTTCATAGTATTTATTATAGCCTAATTTTTTAAGAATTTCTTTTGTTTTAAGATTTGTAATTTGAAATAATTCAATTCTCTCTTTTTTAATTTGGAGTTTTATATTTTCAACAACTTCAGGAGGTATTTGTGTTGTTTCTTTTCCTTGAAATTGCGCCAAAATTTCTTTAAAATGATTTATTCTTTTATAAGCATAAAAGCAAACCTCTTTAGGTGGTTCTTTATATGATGGTTTCTCATTTTCAATTAAATAAGGGAAACTTCTTGAACATGTATTGCAAATCATTATCCCTTCATCTTCAAGTGAAATTAATTCTCCTTTATAACAAATTTTACAAATATCAGTTTGACAAATAAAGGTGTTAACATCAAGAAAAACATCATCAATATTACTTAAATATTTTTGGACAATATTATTATTTTCTCTCTCAACTGATGTGTCAGTTTCATTTATTTGTTTAATTTTAAAAAATGAATTTACTAATTTAGTTTTATTTGTAGTTTGTTGAACATTGTTACCTACAGATATATTTTTTTTATTTTCAAAATATTCAAATATATATCTGGAATTATCTAAAAAATATTCTTTTTTTTTAGTTTTAATTTCTTTAATATTTTCGGTAAGTTCATTAATTTTATCTTCAATATCAAGAATCTGCTCTACATTAAGAGTTGTATATTCATTTTTAAGTTTTTCTTTAAGCAAATACCTATCTATTTTTAAATTAGGAATTACATTATTTTCATCTTTTGAAAACTCATTTAAAAATTCCTTATGTTTTATATCTAAAGTAATTGAAGATTTTTTATTGAACTTTATTTTTTTATTTGATTTTGGCTTAAAATTTGGCATCTTCTTTTAATTAATTAATAATTTTTATTTAATTTATAATATAAAGAAATTATATTATCAATTAATTAATAACTAAATATTTTTATATAAAAGTATAATACTTTCAAATATATAATTACAAATGCCATATTTTAAAAATAACAAAATAAATTTATTATTTATACATATACCAAAAACAGGTGGAAGTTCATTAGAAAAATATTTTAGTGTAAAATATAACATTCAATTGAATAAAAAATCATTATATAGCACTGATGATATTAAAGATTATAATGATAAACCAGAAATTAATTCTAGTTTACAGCATTTAACATATAATACTATTATTAAATATAAAGAATTTTTTAAAATAGATACTAATAATATCCAAATTATTTCAATAGTTAGAAATCCTTATAATAAAATAATTAGTGATCTATTTTATTTAAAAAAAATAAATATTACCTCATCAAAAGAAGAGGTCTATGATATAATGCAAACTTATTTAAAACAAAATTATGATAATCATTCTACACCACAATATAAATTTATAACATATGATACTGGACAATTAATAGAAAATATACAAATATTACACACTGAAACATTAAATGACAATATGATTAAATTAGGTTACAAAGATTTTAATATTAAGATGAATATGAATCCTGATTTTGTAAATTATGATGATTATTTAAATATAAATTCAATAAATTTAATTAACACAATTTACAAAAAAGATTTTGAAATATTTAATTATAATATAAAATAAAATAAAATTGAAACATTTAAAAAGAATATAAAACATATTATACTAATTAAATATGAATATCCTACTTGAGACTATGTTTATTAAGAGATTTTGCTTACCATCAAATTCAGATATAAGTTTGTATGAAAATGGTGAATATAATGTTACATCTTGTTTGTGTGGAAATTATAATCATGTAGCTTGTGTTCTTCAAGGGAAAGGGCGCTTTAAAAAAAACTAGAATTTTAAGTTTTGGTGTAAATAAATTAGGAGATATTGAAGGAAAAACTCCAGGAACTCACGCTGAATGTGACGCAATTTTGAAATTAATGCCATTAAAAAATAATAAAAAATTAGTGTCAATAAATTTATTAGTTATAAGATTATCTGTAAAAAATAAAATACAATCAAGTAAACCTTGTTGGAATTGTATTCAAACAATGAAAACATTACCACAAAAAAAAGGATATAAAATTGAAAATATTTATTATTCAGATGAAAATGGTAATATAATTAAAACAAATTTAAAAAAATTAGATTTAGAAGAAAAACATTATTCACAATATTTTAGAAAAAAATTAAAAATTTAATATTTAAATAGAATTTAAACATAATTTCATAATATATTTAATGGAACCAATATTATTATTAACATATATTGCTGCAAGTAGTTATGGTTATTCAGTTATAATCAACATATGTGATTATATAGAAAAACAAAGAATTTACAGAGAGCTTGCAGAGATAAGAGATGAAATAAAATATTTAAGTAATGATATTGCATATGTAAAAATTCAAAATTGCGAAATTCAAAGAAGCATAAATACTGAAATATAAATATAATTTATAAAATTAATTTAAACATAATTTCATAATATATTTAATGGAACCAATAACATTGTTAATATATATTGCATCAAGTCATTATGGATATTCATTTATAATGAACATAACTAATTATTGGGATCAACAAACAAATCACCTAGAGATAAAAAATGAAATAATACATTTAAGAAACGATATTGCATATTTAAAAAGTCAAAATTACGAAATTCAAAGAAGCATTAAAGAATAATTTTAAATAGGTTTAAAGATATTTAATGTTTTCTTAAATTTATTTAATGGACCTTAAAATTAATTTAGAATCTTTAAAAGATTTAGAAAATGAAAATATAAAGGTTGATGTTATTAAATTTCAAAAAATGATTTTATTTTTTAATTCTATTGAACAAGGCTGGTCAGTAAAAAAACGTAATGAATCATATGTTTTTACAAAAACTCATGAAGGAAAAAAAGAGGTTTTTGAAGAGTCGTATTTAAAGAAATTTATGAATACAAATTTAGACATAATTAAATTAATTTCTAATTAAGGTATTATATTCATTATTTTTACATATAAATATATTTTGAATTTTATTTTCATTTATTATTTTTGAAATACTTAATTTTATTTCTTCTATCCAATCAAATTTATCTTTAAAAACATCATTTTGTAATATACGAATTACAGAAAAATTATTATCATTTGCACATTTTGTTTTATATTTATCTTTTTCTATTTGAATTTCAGGTGAAGTCCAATTAGAAATTTGTTTAAAATGTTGTTCTCCATCAAGTTCAATAATTATTTTTAAATCTTCAATAACAAAATCAAATGGTAAATATAATTTATTCTTACACCATTTAACCTTATATTGTCTTTTAATTGTTGGATAAAAAGGTTGAATTTTACTAAAAAAATTAAATTCAGTTTTGTTAATACAACTGGAACATCCGTGATGTGAAAGATGTACAAATGGTTTTTGTGTAAATTCGCCGTGTTTCTCACATATTATTGTTATTTGTTTTCTATTATTAATATAATCAACTTTAGAATAATTATATTTATTATTATGTATTTTATTAGCTCTGTCAATAAATTCTATTAAATCTAATTTTACATTATTAGAACATTTTGGACATCCACATTTTCTATTTATGTGAAAGTCTGGTATTTGTTTAAATTCGCCGTGTTCTTTACATATTATTATTATTTGTGTATTTGCATTAATGTAGTTAACTTTTGAATAATCGTATTTATTATTATGTAATTTTTCTGCTTTATCAATAAAAGTTTTAGTATCAGATTTAAAATTATTGGAGCATTTCTGACAATTAAAATTGCATAAATGGTTGGATGGTGTTTGATAAAATTCTCCATGCTGTTTACATATTATACTTATTTTTGTTTTAGCATTAATATAATTTACAGTAGAATAATCATATTTATCCCCATGAATTTTTAAAGCTTTAGTAATAAATAATGTTGTTTTGTCTATTTTAGACATATATATATATATGATAATATTTATAAGCTGTTTTAGTAATAAATAATTATAAATACGAATAAAAAATTAAAGTAATACAAATTATTTTATTTTAATTTAATTTAATTTAATTTAATTAAATTTATTCTTATTATTTTTTTTTCTTTAGCTTATCTATAAAACATGGGAGGTGGATTAATGCAACTCGTGGCCTATGGGGCCCAAGATGTTTACCTTACTGGTAACCCGCAAATTACTTTTTGGAAAGTTACTTATCGCAGATATACTAATTTTGCCATCGAATCTATTGAACAAACTTTCAACGGACAAGCGGATTTTGGACGTCGTGTCCAATGTGTAATCTCCAGAAATGGAGACCTTGCTTACCGCACTTATTTACAAGTTACTCTTCCTGAGATCAATCAACTTATGGGTCTCGGAAACTATACATCAGGACAAAACACTGGTGTATATGCCCGTTGGCTTGATTTCCCCGGTGAGCAACTTATTGCTCAAGTTGAGGTCGAAATTGGTGGGCAAAGAATCGATCGCCAATATGGTGATTGGATGCACATCTGGAATCAACTTACTATGACTTCTGAACAACAACGTGGTTACTTCAAAATGATTGGTAACACCACTCAACTTACCTTCATCACTGATCCCTCTTTCTCTGATGTTGAATCTCCTTGTGACTCCTTGGCTCCTCGTCAAGTGTGCGCACCTCGTAATGCTCTTCCTGAGACAACTCTTTATGTGCCTCTTCAGTTTTGGTTTTGCAGCAACCCCGGACTTGCTCTTCCTTTGATTGCTCTTCAATATCACGAAGTTAAAATCAATCTTGATATTAGACCCATTGATGAGTGCTTATGGGCTGTGACTACCCTAAACTGCAACACATCACCTTACAGCGGACAATCAGGTCAATACACCGTTGGTCGCCCTGTTCCTGCCACAATTGCCTACAATCAATCTTTGGTTGCTGCTTCTCTTTATGTGGACTATGTATTCCTTGATACTGATGAACGCAGAAGAATGGCTCAAAATCCTCACGAATACTTAATTGCTCAACTTCAATTCACAGGTGATGAGTCTGTTGGTTCATCTTCCAACAAGATTAAACTCAACTTTAACCACCCTGTCAAGGAGCTCATCTGGGTGGTTCAACCTGACCAGAATGTTGATTACTGTTCATCTTTGACTTGTGATGCTCTTTTGTTCAAGGTGCTAGGCGCTCAACCTTTCAATTACACTGATGCCATTGATGCTCTTCCTAATGCTGTCCACGCTTTCGGAGGTCCTGCTTCAGTTGCTGCTGATTCTCGCGCTTTTATTGATGCTCGTGGTCTCTTCAATGATGCCGGCGCTATGGATTACCAACCTTCTGCTGAATTTCCTGGATTCACCGGATACTGGCACGGTCCTTCCAATCCTTACAATGAAGCCAACATGGGAGGTGGTGCTGTTCCTGTGAACCCCAACACTGACTCCGCGCTTGCTCAACTTCTCCAATCACAGCAAATCAATGATCATCTTACCAATGCTGGTGTTTCTGATGCAGGCACATTTGTGCTCACTGAAACCTCTTTGGATATGCATTGTTGGGGACAGAACCCTGTTGTCACTGCTAAACTCCAACTTAATGGACAAGATCGTTTCTCTGAGCGTGAAGGTTCTTACTTCTCTTGGGTGCAACCTTACCAATCTCACACTCGTTGCCCTGATGAAGGTATTAATGTGTACAGTTTTGCTCTTCGCCCTGAGGAACACCAACCGAGCGGCACGTGTAACTTTTCCAGAATTGATAATGCCACTCTCCAACTTGTGCTCTCAAATGCTACAGTGGAAGGCACCAAGACTGCTAAAGTACGCGTGTATGCTGTCAATTATAACGTGCTAAGAATTATGAGTGGTATGGGTGGGTTAGCATACAGTAATTGAGCGGGTTGGGTAGATATTAGAAGTTTAATTATATATTTTTATATAAACTCATTTAAAGACATCCTGTTTAAATATATTACAATATGAATAATAAAAAAAATGATTCATATTATAAGGAAGAACAACAAGGTAATATTCAAATGAAACCGATTTATTCAACTGACGAAGAATATAATTGTGGAATTATTACATATGGAAATCACACATATTTGATTGATTTTAAAGACCGTGATAACATAATAAATTATAATAAAAGTTTTGTATTCGTGAGTGATGCAGATATTTATCCATCATTTAGTAATAATTATAAAAGAGTAACATATTTAGATTTTATATTTAATTATAACAAAGAATCTGTGTATTATATATTTATCAATAAAAATCAATATGATTTAAGAAGATGTAATGTTAAAATTTATCACAATTATCATAAAATTATCATTGAACAATATGAAATATTAGACTACATTCCTGGACATTATTTGACTAATGGTCAAGATGCTAATATGATGAAAAATCCTTTATGGAGAATTAAAGAAAATGAAAAAGAATACTTGTTGATGTATTGTGAAAAAAATACAATATGTAAATTATGCTCGAAAAGTTATAACGTAATATTAGAACATGAAAATAAAATTAATAAAAAATTAACATGGTATAAATGTGCAAATGGTTATATTCAAACGCACGGTGTTGACCACGGAAAAAATTATTATATACATCAAATAATTACGGGTTGTTATGGAAATGGCAAAGGAACTACAAACATAAGTGTTGACCATATAGACCAAAATCCATTAAATAATAGTTTTGAAAATTTAAGAATTGCGACACGTGAAGAACAAGAACAAAATTCTAAAGGCATTAAATCTGGAACAAAGAGAGAAAGAAAATATAGCGCAAAACCACTGCCTGAAGGTATAACTCAAGATATGATGGCAAAATATGTATGTTATTATCACGAATATTTAAATCCAGAACATACTAAAAGTAGGGAATACTTTAAAATTGAAAAACATCCAAAACTTGATAAACTTTGGATTGGAACCAAATCAAATAAGGTATCTATTCAAGATAAATTAACACAAATTAATATGATTGTTAAAAATTTAGAACATGATATTTATCCAGAAAAAAACGAATCCGTCTTACCTAAATACGTTTCGTTGGTTATAATAAGAGAGAAACCTCATTTAGTATTTGAAAAACAATGCGAAGATAAAAGATTGAACTTAAAAATGGTTTTACCAGAAGAGTATGATTTGCAAGAACAAATAGCAATTTTTAATGAAAAAATTAAAATAAAATATAACGTTATTAAAATAACTTAAACAAAGGGTGTAATATATACATATACATCCATGGAAATAGTAAAAGCTTTCACTTCAAATAAATTACACACAAACATAACAATCAAAGGAGATATAAATAACCCTTTATTTCGTGCAAATGATATAGGAGTTGTGTTAGAAATTTCCAATATTAGAACATCAATAAATGATTTTGATGAAACTGAAAAGGTAGTCCATAGTATGGACACCCTTGGTGGAAATCAACAAGTTACTTTTCTAACTGAAAAAGGATTATATAAAGTATTATTTAAATCAAGAAAATCAATTGCTGAAAAATTTCAAAATTGGGTTTGCGAAGTTATAAAAGAACTTAGATTGAATGGATTTTATGATTTACAAAAAGAAATTCAAAACCAAAATACAAAAATAAATCAAATTGAAGATATTCACAAACAAGAATTAGTGAAAGAAAGAGAGAAAATATTATTAAAAGAATATGGAACAATTGGTTCAATTGTCTACATTATAAAAGTAAAATCATATGAAAATAGTCAATATGTTGTGAAAATAGGTGAAAGCAGAAAAGGAATTAATGAAAGATATAAAGAACATAAACATAAATTTGAAGAATGTGTATTATTAGATTGCTTTGCTGTCAATAATGTCAAAGATTTTGAAAGTTTTATTCATAATCACGAAACAATTCGTCCAAATAAAGTAACTGATTTATTGGGACACGAAAATGAATTAGAACTTTTTTTGATTGGAAAAAATATGTCTTATCATAATTTGATAAATATTATACATAGTAATATTAAATATTTCAATAATATCAACAGCACGCATAAATTGGAATTAGAAAATGAACAATTGAAATTAATGCTTGAAATGAAAAATAACAATAATGATAATTTAATTGTGTATGAATTAGTTAAAAATGTCAAACAAATGTCTTGTAAAATTGACAATCTTGAAAAAATAAATAAAGAAATATTAAATAAATTAAATTCACAAGAAACAAAAGTAGTTAATGGATTTAATGAACCATTGACAAATGTTGGACCAAGACTACAGAAAATTAATCCAGAAACAATGCAACTTATTAAAGTATATGAATGTGTAACAGAATTGATGAAAGAAGATGATAATATTAAACGCCCATCAATAAATAAAGCAGTTGTAGAAAATACGATTTATTGCGGATATCGTTGGCTTCTTGTGGATAGAGAATTAGACCCCAATATTATTCATAACATCTATCCAACAAAACAAACTAAAATACAAAATTTAGGATATATATCTCAACTTGACAAAGAACAAAGCACCATAATAAATGTATTTATTGATAGAAAAACTGCTGCTCATTCAAACGGGTACGCATCCGCATCTGCATTAGATAATCCAGTAAAAAATTTTACATTATCAAATGGATTTTATTATAAATTATATGATGATTGTGATTTGACTTTGAGAGAACAATTTGAAGAAATATATGGAAAACCATTGTTATATAAAAATGGCATTGGTAAATATGATTTACAAAATAATTTAATTCAAGAATTTTCATGTAAATATGATTGCATCAGAGAACTCAAAATAAGTGATAAAACGTTAGCAAAATCATTGACTAAAAATATTTCTTATAACAACTTTTATTTCAAGGAAATAGGTTCTAAGTTAAAATGTGTATAAAAACAATTGATTATTTAATTGATTATTTAATTGAATAAAAAAAAATTGAAACAATAAAATATATAAGTATATATATTACTTTATATATAACACACAATGTCAGACTTAATTCTGAATTTAACAACTGAGGAGTATTTTAGTTATGATAATAAAGAAACACAAACTGAAATAATAAAAGGATTAATTACTCCTCTTAAAACAAGTGAAGCTATACTTAAAGAAGACATTGGAACATCTTATTGGTCTAAAGATGATAAAATAGTTTATGTGCCAAGTCATTTGCGTAAGTATGTAATAAAAAGATATAACAGTATCACATTTCTCAACAGTGTAAAATATAATTTATTTATTAGACATTAATAAGAGAGAAACTATGAATAAAATTTATTTTACAAAAAATAAAACCTAATAAAAATAAATTAAATACTTAATACACCTTTTGTATAACTTTATTTTTTATATTAATTATTAATATAAAAAATTGAAATCATTATAACTTAAAATATAAATAATATTATTAACACACAATGTCAGAACAATCAAACTTTTACGAATTTTATTTTAAATTAGTGTATACTTGCGAAACTAAAATTTATTCTGTAAATCCAGATATATCAATTGAAGATTTTATTGAAGACATTAAAATTAGAGCTAAAAATGATTTTGAATTATATGAAAATGAGACTATAGAAATTATAGAAACTGGGCAATTTAATAATATAAATGGACGTAATGCAGAGTTAGCACCTGCTTTAGTTCCATTACAAGAAACTGTAAGACAAATTTATGGAAATAGATATAAAAATACATCATTTTATTTAAGAATAATAATACAAGATATGACTCGCGGCGCAGGAGGACGCTTATAAATTTATTTATTACAAAATAAAAAATATAAATTGTATTTTTTAATTTTTAATTAATTAAACATTTTCTTCTTCCGTATATTCATCTTCTTCAGTTTCAGTATATTCATCAGTATTTTCTTCAACTTCATCATCTAAATCATCCGGAACTTCAATATATTGATTATCTTGCCAAATAACTTTATTTGAATTAAATAAAATATTCATATTTATAATTTCTGGTTTTTCAGTATCCGATGTGAATAATTTATAAATTTGTTCATCATCGCGAAATCTTACGGTATATGTTTGTTGAATATTATTTCTTCCAATACGTCCCATAGCTTGAATAACCTTTTCTTGAGTTAAATTTAAATCTTTACTTAGAAATCCGTGACAAAATTGATAATTAGTTCCGTAAATATAGTCGCTTGATGCAATGATCATATAAAGTTTTTGTTCATCAGCCAGTTTTTTCATAATTTCTGTATATGTAATATTTTCGTGATTAATAAATACACCAATTCCCATCATCAACAAAACCTTCCATGTATTTTCAACACCTTTCAATGCCATTATATCAGAAACAGTTTGTTCATCAATATTACTTGTAAATGTATTTTTAACATTAATACCATCAGCCCATTTATCAAGATGTAATTTTTTATTTGGAATAAATCCATCATTTAACATTGCTGATTTAATCATTGCTCTAAGAGATGTTATTTCTTGAGTTAATTTTGAAAGTGCACCTTTATTTTGATATTCTTCTGGAACATCTTTATTTAGTTTCTTAGGGTCTTTATTTGATTTACATCTTCCTTTAACTTTTTGACCACCATGAAACCCAGACACTTCATTCTTAACCTTTTTATCTGCAGCTTCTTTAATAACATCAATCTCTGATTCTAATTCAAATAATTTTTCGTTAATTATATTATTATACTCTATTTTTTTCATTATATCATCCATAACAACAGCTGGAATATTAGCTTGTTGAATGCAAAACTTTGCAATTTTTTCAATATCATTTGAAATAAATATTGTTGGACCATCAGTTAATGAATGTGCGTCTTTTGTTGTAACATAAACACCTGATGTTCCTGTAACAGTTGGATTGGTTATTTGTTCACTTGCAAGTCTTGTGATAGGAGTTCCTTTTAACTGTGACGTAACAACACCAGGACCAATACTTTTCATCTTAGTAATTTTATTTCCTTTTGCGTCAATATAATTATTTTCTAAAATTCTTGGTTTTCTTGTAAAACTAAAATGATTGTATATAATAGACCATTTATCAGTTATAATATTTTGTAAAAGATGAACATAATACATCTTAATATTTTTCATATTTATATCATTTAATGATTCAAAATGTCTTTCTACACAAGTTTTTGATGTTCCGTAATTATTAAGATTTACATAGCTTATAAATTCAACTACTTCTTTCAAATCAAAATATCTTAAAAGAGTTAAATAATTATTACAATGCTCAGCTATCTTCAATATTTTATCATAATTATGTTCAAGATAATGTGGTAATACAACAAAACCATCTTTATTAATTATTGGTATAGATTTTTTACAATCATGACTAACAATATTAACAATTTCTGCTCCTGGAAATGAATTTAAGAAGTTAGGTATTGTCTCAGTAAGCTCCTTAAGTTTAGGTAACGTTGCAGATGACAATACTATATTTGGAATTGTATTTTTTTTCCAATTTTTTCTAATAGTTGAATGAAAATCGTGTTTATTATAATCCATTGTGATTGTTGGTTCATCCCAATACATAATAATATTTTCTGCGCTGAAGAAAGCAAGCATATAATACATTGCAGGTAAATATGATTTAATATCACAAATCATAATCTCAACATTATCACCAACACTATTATCAACTTTTCCAATTCCACCAGTGCGTTTATTTTTAGTAAATTCTTTTGCTGAGAAATAATGTAATCTTATATCATCCGCACTTGCACAACCAAAAGCAAATGCGACTTTTTTATTAACTGAAATAGCTGCTCTTGCTAATGCTAATCCAACGTGTCTTGCTGCACAAACAAATATAATTCTATTTTTCTCTGATAAAGCAATAGGTGTAAGAGTTTTCCCTGTTCCTGTAGGTGCCATATATAATATCAATTTAGATGTTGGACTTCTACATGCAGTAAATATATCTTTTTGATGTTCATAAAGCAACAAATCACCATATCTCAATAAATTATCATTTTTCTCAATAAATTCATATCCATTTTCTATAATTGTTAATATTTTTATTTTATCCTCAAATATATTTAAAATCCGATTGGTTAGTTCAATAATATGACGATTTAATTTTATAATATTATTTCTAATAAGTTTATATAATGTATAATAGTGAAAATGAGCTAACTTTTTATTTTCTGTAAAATTTTTATTAAAATTTAAAATTTTTTCAATATGTGTCAATAAGATAAATTCATAAATTTCATTTATTTTTAAATTATTTTCATCAAATCTATCCAAACGAATTCTGTCAATTGAATTTAATTTAACAATGCTATTTATTTTCATTTTCTCATATTTTAAATCAACTAAACATAATTCATTTTCAATTATATCACCTCTCTCTCTAAGATGCTTATTATATATAAAATCTTCCATTTTTTCTGTATATTCTATCTTTAAGAATGTAAAGATAGAATTATTATTATTAATTCTAACATTGACATCATGATATCCTTTTATGATCATATTTAAAACATCAATTTCTGCTTTTGAAACAGGAACCTCAATAGAGTTCCATTCAGATCTATTAAGCTTTCTTTGATTTAAATCCATTTTGTGTAAGTATAAATATTATAATTTTATCTTTAAGCATTATTTTATTTCAATTTTTTTTAAAATTGAAATACAATAATACAAATAAATTAAAGATAATACAATATAACATATAACAATAATGTCCAGTAATTATATTATTGTTTCGATTGAAGGTAATATTGGGTCAGGTAAATCAACTCTTTTAGAAAATTTACGTAATAAATATAAAGATAACGCAAATTTTGTATTTTTAAAAGAACCTGTTGATGAGTGGGAAAAAATTACAGATGAAAATGGTATAACTATTCTTGAAAAATTTTATTCAGACCAATTAAAATATTCATTTGCTTTTCAAATGATGGCATATGTTTCTAGATTAAAAGTGTTAAGAGAAGCTATGAAAAATATCAAATTTGTTGAAAATTCAAAAACAATAATTATAACAGAACGCAGTTTATATACTGATAAAATGGTTTTCGCAAAAATGCTTTATGACAGTAATAAAATTGAATATATTAATTATCAAATTTATTTAAATTGGTTTGATACATTTTCTGAAGATTTTCCAGTCCATAAAATAGTTTATATTAAAGCATGTCCTAAAATTTGTCACTCAAGAATTCAAAAACGTTCAAGAGAAGGTGAAGAAAATATTCCATTAGATTATTTAACAAATTGTGGAAAATATCATAATAATATGTTAGATATTTCTTCAAAAGATTGTGTCTGTTCTGAGCAACTTATCTTAGATGGAAACATCGATGTTCTTAAAAATAAAAAACAAATTGAAATTTGGATTAATGAAATTGATAGATTTATTAAAAATTAAAAAATATTATAATAGTTTATGAGTATAAATTATAATAATGATAATACAATTATTTTTACTTTAGCCAGAATGAATCCACCAACACCTGGTCATTTATATTTAATTCAACGTTTAATACAAGAAGCTATAAATAAAAATGTATCTCAAATTTTTGTTATTCTCTCAAAATCAAATGATGATAATGAAAATCCGATCTCTTGTCCTGAAAAAATAAATATATTAGGTGATGCAGATGACATAACAAAAACAATGATTCTATCATTAAAAGAAAAAATGATAAATGAAACTTCAGATTCTATGTTAAAAGACAAAATTCATAATATGAAAGTTAATACAATATGCGTTCCAGAACAAAAAGGCGCAACTCCTTTCACACCTCTTATCCCAATTATCGGTTCAATGAGAGATAATAATATTAATGACATAAATTTATTTTTAATAATTGGCGATGATAGAAAAAATATGTTAGATTCAATTACAGACTTTTTTTTTAAATGGGAAAATGTTAACTCTGTTTCTGGAGAAATTTTAGCGAGAGAAGAAATGACTGAATTTAAAGAAAAATCAAAAGATCCAGTACAATTAGATAAACTTATTATGTCAGATGTTCCAGCAAATGCAATGTCGGCTTCTTTTGTAAGAAATATTGTTAAAAATAAAAGAAGAGATAAATTTACTGAGTTATATTCACCATATTTGGAAAAAGATAAAATTCCAGTTTTATATGAAAGTATTTTAAAAGGTATTCAAACATTACCGCCTAATACAAAAAATGACACTCCACTAAAGCCATTAAAATATAGTTATCCTATGATAAAAGGTATTTCTGAATTTCCTATTAAATCTGTTTCTAAAAAACGAGGAGGAAAAAAAACACGGAGAAAATATAAAAAAACAAGAAAACATAAAAAATATACTAAAAGAAAATAATATAACAATTATATAATATTATATATAATGTCTTCTGAATTACCTATATTAATGTGTCCTCACTGTAGAGAATTTATTATTATTGAAAAAATAAACTGTGGGATATTTAGACATGGGGTTTTCAAAAAAAATGGCAACCAAATTAATCCTCACGCACCAAAAAAATTATGTGACCTTTACATAAGACACAACATGATATATGGTTGTGGAAATCCATTCAGAATAACATTACAAGACAATATTTTTACGATAGAAATATGTGATTATATATAAAAAAAATTGATTAAAAACTATAAATACAATAATTTATATAATAATAATGAAAAGAATGACATCAGCCATAAGAGTACTAAATTTAATTAATAATAGTTTTAACTATGTTATTAAAACATGTGAA
>Ga0247841_10005509_pt1 | contig 20443 bp, 15 predicted proteins | sample LaCruzMarch2015__2_FD_192410 | JGI IMG/M metagenome (GOLD analysis project Ga0247841, IMG submission 192410) | Freshwater microbial communities from meromictic Lake La Cruz, Castile-La Mancha, Spain - LaCruzMarch2015_18m | ecosystem: Environmental > Aquatic > Freshwater > Lake | place: Spain... | reverse complement strand
GACCCGCGATCAAGCCACGCGTCGCATGCATGAAGCCATCGAGATGCATGTGGCCGGCCTGCGCGAGGACGGAGAGTCCATCCCACGATCGACCTCGTCCGCCGAGTACGTGGCTGTTCGGTAGGCCGGCAAGGGCGTCGTGGTCAGGTCACGCCTTCCGCGCTCGCACCTTGCACCCTCTCTCGCACCCTCGGCCGCCCGTCTCCTCAGAAACCGCCCTGGGCTTGAGCAATGCAGAGCTTGACAGCCTCGCCGCGGCCGCTCCGCGCAGGAGTGTTGCCCGCTGCAGACCAGTGCGCCACAATCGATGCGAGAAGCGCGCTGGAAGGAGAGGAACGCCACATGACGCTCAGAGCTCTACTCGTCGTCTACTCGTATCACCACAAGAACACGGAGGCCATCGCGAAGGCTTTCGCGCCGGCGCTTGCTGCCAGGATCGCGACGCCACAGGAAGTAGATCCGACGGAGGTCGCGGGATACGACCTCGTCGGCTTCGGCTCAGGGATCTACAGCGCGAAGCACCACCTGTCTCTCCTCGATTTGGCGGAGCGACCGCCACACGTCTCGGACAAGAGTGCGTTCATCTTCTCGACCTGCGGAATTCCAGCGTTCGGCTTCTCTCAGGAGTTCGTCCTGAAGAACCACACGGCGCTTCGGGACAAGCTCGTGTCCAAGGGCTACACGATCGTCGATGAGTTCGGTTGCGTTGGCTGGAACACCAACAGCTTCCTCAGGTTCTTCGGAGGCCTCAACAAGGGTCGACCGAATGCCGAGGACCTCAAGCGCGCAGAGGAGTTCGCTCACAACCTAGAGCGGAAGATGCGCTAGCCGCGCCAGCGCGAGACGAACCAGCGCGACACGACGGGGCTGCCCACGGCGATGCATCCGTGGGTCATCACGTAGGTGCACTCAAGGCTGGCGCCGACTCGCACGGCGCAAGGCCTGTCCATGGCGAGGAGCGCGCACCCCATCGTGGCGCTCTTGACCAGCATGCAGCCGGCGAGAGCATCTCCCCACGCACGGCGAGTCGGGTGTGAACGCGTGGCATCGTCGTCGTAGCATTGGGGCGGATCGCGTCGTCGAGAACACAGAGCCCCCGTGACTTCGGAAGCGACGGACACGCCGCTCCGCGAGCAGCGCTCGGCTCGGACGCCTCTGCCGGGTCTCTTCGGGGGCTTGGAGAGCGGCGAGAAGAAGGCGCAGCGCGCCTTTGAGGCCCTCATTGTCCACCGCTACACCCTGATGGAGATCGCAGAACAGCTTGAAGTTCACTACTCCACCATGAGCAGGATGATCCGCCCGGAAGGACTTCGCCGAGACAGCTTGCACTGCAACCTCCGACTCCACACTCAGTGTCGCTGCCCGGCGTCGGGAGCCTACACTTGACCCAGGGATAGGATCTGTGCTATAAGAAAACGTTTGCGCAAACGATCGCGCAAAGCTTTGCACGGTCGCGCGGAACAGAAGAAACGCCAGTCCCACCCGGAGGTCCAATGGCAACGATGCGGGAGGTTGCTCAACATGCCGACGTGTCGGTAACGACGGTCTCGCATGTGCTGAATGGAACCCGGTTCGTCTCCGAAGATCTCAAGGCGCGCGTAAAGAGCGCCATCGAACAACTCAGCTACCAACCCGATCGACGCGCAAGGAGTCTCCGTCGCGGCCGGAGTGAGATCATCGCCGTCATCATTCCGGACATCGGAAACGTCTTCTTCTCCGAGGTTATACGTGGGGTGGAGGATCGGGTCCTCGAGAGCGGGTACGACGTGTTGCTGTGCAACACGGGGGAGGATCCGTCGGTCGAAGAGCGGAACGTGGCGATGATGATCGAGCAGCATGTGGACGGGCTTGTCGTCGCTCCGACGGTGGGGGGAGAGCGCACCCTTGAGCCTCTTGTCCGGCAAGGCACCCCGCTGGTCGTCGTCGATCGGCCGGTAGGACTGCCCGTAGATCAGGTCTTCTCGAACAACGAGCGCGGAGGATACGAAGCGGCCAGCCACCTTGCTCAGCTGGGGCACCGTCGGATCGGCGCGATCGTCGAGATCTCGGAGATCCGTAGCTTCGACGATCGGATCCGTGGTTGGAAGCGCGGCTTGGCCGATGCCGGGATCGAAATCCGTGAAGGCGACATACGACAGGCCGGGCTCGAGATCGAGGGCGCGGAGATGGCGGCGAGAGCGCTCCTCAGTGGAAGCGGCCGAGTGACGGCCATCTTCAGCTCGAACAACCTGATGACGCTAGGCGTTCTCAGGCATCTCAAAGCGGCCGGGCTCAGCTATCCGGGGGACGTCTCGCTCGTCGGCTTCGACGATCCTCCGTGGGCGTCGTCCTTCTCCCCAGGAATCACGTCGGTGGCGCAACGGCCGTTCGAGATGGGCTACCAGGCGGTGGACATGCTCGTGCGACGAATCGAGGGGAACACGGCTCCCCCTGAGCAGGTCTGCCTAGAGTGCACGCTGATCGTGCGTGAGTCGTCAGCACGTCTGACCCATTGAAGGAGCGATCGACGGACAGCGAAGAGAACCTCTCCACCATAGATCGCAAGGAGGTGGTTGCAGCGAGACACGCGGCGGGACAAGAACAGACAAGAGCCCAGAGAAGAGGATGGACGGACACGATGACACGATACCCGTGGAAAACGGGCTGGCCGCGGTACATCCGGCGCACGTCACTGTGAGACGCGTCCGACAGGGATTCATGCCTGTACAGATCGCGGCCGGAGACCACGGCCAAGCCCGCGGAGTTTGAGGATAGCCGATTAGCACGCTGGAGGTGGAGTGCATGTGGCGACAGTTTAGGTGGTTGACGCTCGCGATTGCTGGGGCGATGTTCCTGTCAGTGGTTGGTGTGGGGCAGCTCGCGGATCTTCCCCGGGAAGAGACGCTGATTCTGAGCATGCTTACCGGCCGCGTCGGGACCCCAAGCAACTTCAACGAGTGGGTCGGATGGGAGTCGCGCGATCGAGGGATGCAGAACTTGGCGAACGAGCCGCTCTGGTCCGTCGATTTCGCTACCGGTGAGATCATCAACGGACTGGCCGCGGGTGATCCTGTCTACAGCAGCAACTTCTACCACGTGGAGATTCCTCTTCGCGAGGGCGTCGCGTGGTCCGACGGGACTCCGTTCACTGCGGATGACGTGGTGTTCACGGTCGAACTCCTGAGGGACACGCCGGGGTTCAACAACCACGCGTTCTTCGCGGAGAACGTCGTCCTCGTCTACAAGATGGGTGACTACCGGGTCGGCTTCGATCTCAAACAGGCGAACTCGCGGTTCCATCAGACGTTCCTCGATCGGTGGGGCTGCACGTGGATCATGCCGAAGCACATCTTCGAGGGCGTCGCAGACCCGATCACGTTCGAGTTCAATCCGTTCGTCGGATGCGGACCGTACAAGCTGCACTCGTACGATCCGGCCGGATACTGGACGCTATGGGAGAAGCGCGCGGACTGGGCGAAGAGCCCGACCGGGATCCTCTACGGCGAGCCTGGGCCGACCTACATCGTCTTCCAAGCGTTCGCCAACGAGGGCGCGAAGATCGTGGCCCAGTTGACGCATCAGCTCGATGCGGTAGACCTCTCGGCGGAGGGACTCAAGGCCGCGCTGGCGCAAGGGAAAACGATTCGAGCTTATCAGCCCAGCTTCCCGTGGGTTGTCAACAACGACCCGGCGATCACGGGGTTCATCTTCAACACGGCGAAGGCGCCGTACGACAACTCCGACGTCCGTTGGGCGCTGACGCTGGCGATCGACATCGTCGAGTACGCCGGACAGGCCGTCGACGGGATGGGCACGCTGAGTCCTGTTCACATCCCGTCGCTCGGCTCCTATCCCGAGAACTTCATCAAGCCGATGGAAGGCTGGCTGAAGCAGTGTACCCTTGATCTCGGAAACGGCGAGACCTTCAAGCCGTATGATCCCGACGCCCCCGCGGGCGTGATCGCGTACGCGCAGGGCAGAGGGTACGTCGTCTCGGACGACCCGGCGGCTCAGGAATCGGCGTTCGGGCTCGGCTGGTTCAAGTACGCGCCCGAGGCTGCGGCGAAGCTGCTCAAGAAGAACGGCTTCTCGCAGAACGCTGACGGCAAGTGGCTGCTGCCGGACGGCTCGCCGTGGCGGATCGAGGTCGTCAGCCGGGCGGACACGTCGCATCTCGAGTTCAAGAACGCTTCGGCCGCCGTCCAGCAGTGGAAGCAGTTCGGGATCGACGCGGTGCACGTCCCGACGGACGCTGCGGCGACGATCACGCAGAACGGAGACTTCGATGTCGCCGGGAACTGGCCGGCCCAGGAGCCGTGGGGCGCCGGCGTCGACCTCTATCGTGTGTTCGACGTGTGGAACTCCGCGTACGTACGGCCGATCGGGCAGCTGACGAACGGAAACCACTCGCGTTGGTCGAGCCCGGAGATGGACGCGGTCCTCGCTCGTCTTCGAGCGACCGATCCGGCCGACACGGCGGCGATGATCGCCATCGGCATCGAGGGCCTGAAGATCGCGTTCACGGAAATGCCGGGAACTCCGACCTTCGGGTACATCGGCTTCGTCACGTGGGACGAATACTACTGGACTAACTGGCCCGGTTCGGAGAACCCGTACGCGCAGCCCTACTCTCACTGGGGGCCGTTCAAGTACATGACTCCGTTCTTGGAGCCGACGGGGAACTAGAAGCGGAACCAAGTGCCCCCGGGTACGGTCAAGGCCCGCCCGGGGGCGTGCTTATCCGCACGGGGAGATCGTGAGGAGAAGAGGATGAGGTTCCTGAGGCGGTACCTTCTTCCACGTCTTATCCAGTACATCCTAGTCATCTTCCTTGGGATCACGGCCGTCTTCTTCATCCCTAGGTTCACGCCGAGCGATCCCGTGCAGCGTACGATCGCCCAGCTCCAGTCGTTCGGCTCCTACCTCGATCCCGCGTCGATCGATGCGATGGTGGCGGACCTGCGGGAGATGTACGGCCTCGAGGGGTCGATGCTGCAGCAGTACGGCGCGTTCTGGGGCCGGGTGTTCACCGGCGACTTCGGCGTCTCCTTCTTCCAGTTTCCGACGCCGGTTATGGAGTTGATCCGTACGTCGCTCCCGTGGACGGCCGGTCTTCTGCTTTGGTCGACGGTCTTGTCGTGGGTGATCGGGACCGTGACCGGCGGCCTGGCCGGCTACTACTCTCGCCGCCGCTGGTCGAAGACTCTCGACACGGTGGCGATGGTCATCCGTCCGTTGCCGTACTACATCTTCGCGCTGACGCTTCTCATCCTGTTTGCGTACGTCGTGCGCCTGTTCCCGATCGCCGGCGGGGCGGCCATCGGTAGAAGGGCGGCGCTCAACTGGAAGTTCATCTGGGATGTGCTCCGACACGCGTTCCTTCCCGCTCTCTCGATGGTCCTCCTCGGCACTGCGGCCACCTTCCAGACGATGAAGTTGATCGTACAGAACGTGAACGCGGAGGATTTCGTCCAGTACGCGAAGCTCGGCGGCGTCAAAGAGCGCCGGATCGTGTCGAGATACGTGATCCGCAACGCGATGCTGCCTCAGATCACGAACCTCGCGTTGGCCCTCGGGCAGATCCTCAGTGGGGCGCTGATCACCGAGATCGTCTTCTCCTATCCGGGCCTCGGGACGCTCCTGTACAACGCCGTCGTGACGGGCGACTACAACCTGATCATGGGGATCACGGCCATTTCGATTGTGGCCATCACCACGGCCATCCTGGTGGTCGATCTGGTGTATCCGCTGTTCGATCCGCGGGTGCGGCTGATGTAGGAGGCGAAGTCGGTGAAAGTGCTTAGGGATCTGCTCAAGGACTACCGGTTCGCCGTCAGCTTTACTATCCTCCTGCTGTTGCTGATCTTCGCGCTCCTGTCGGCGTTCTCGCCGTACGATCCGACGTTCTGGTGGCATGCGGTCAGGGACCTTCGGCCCTCCTGGACGCACTTCCTCGGGACCAACTCGAAGGGCCAGGACATCTTCTGGGAGGCGACGTTCGCCGTGCGCAACTCCCTCATCATCTCGGTCATCGCGGGGACGGTCTCGAGAGTCATCGCGGTCCTCGTCGGGATGATCGCCGGCCACCGCGGGGGGCGGACCGACCGAGTCCTGATGTTCGTCACCGACAGCTTTCTCGTCATGCCCCTCTTCTTGATCATTGTCCTTCTGGCGATGCTGGTCCGAGAGCGGATGAATCTCGTCAATCTGGGGCTTCTGCTCGCGTTCTTCGGGTGGGCATGGGACGCGCGGGTCATTCGGTCGCAAATCCTCAGCCTGAGGGAGCGTGAGTTCACGCGGACCGCCGCCCTGTCCGGGACGAAGACGCTGCGTCTTGTGATGAAGGAGTACATGCCGTTCGCGACGCCGCTCGTCTTCTCCACCCTCATCAACAACATGGCGTGGGCGATCGGGATGGAGATCACGCTGGCGATCCTCGGGCTGTCGAACATGGACGTCCCAACGCTGGGGACGACGCTTCAATGGGCGATCAGTTATCAGGCGCTCCTCCTCGGCCTGTGGTGGTGGCTGCTGACGCCCATTGTCCTGGCAGTCCTTCTGTTCGTCGCACTGTATTGGCTTTCGGTCAGCATCAGTGAGTACCTCGATCCGAGGACACGGACTCAGAGGGTCGGTGGCAGGTGAGCGACGCCGTGGCTCGAATCGCGCTAAGGACGGAGCAGTTGAAGGCCTTCTACGTCCTCGATGCCTTCGGGACCGAGAAGGTCGTCAAGGCGGTCAACGGAGTCGACATCGAGATCCGGGAGAACGAGCTCTACGGCATCGCAGGCGAGAGCGGCTGCGGAAAGACGACTCTCCTCAAAGCCCTCTACTCGGCGATCGAGCCGCCCTTGCGCCTCATTGCCGGGAAGGTGCTCTACGTGTGCGACGGTGAAGAGATCGACATCTACTCCCTCAGCAGGGAAGAGAAGCGGAGGCTCCGATGGGAGTATGTCTCCTACGTGCCGCAGGGCTCGATGAGCGTGCTCAATCCCGTGAAACGGCTGAAGGATACCTACAGCGACTTCCTGGAGAGCCATGTCGCGGTGAAGAGGAGACGGGACACGCTGCAGATCGCCAGGAAGCACCTGGACGAGCTCGGACTGCCGCCGAAGGTCCTGGATGCGTATCCTCACCAGCTCTCGGGCGGCATGCGACAGCGGGTTACGATCGCGCTCGCGGCGCTTCTGGAACCTAGAATCATGATCGGGGACGAGCCGACGACGGCCCTTGACGTGGTCGTGCAACGTGGCGTCATCCAGCTCCTGAAGAGCATCCAACAGAAGCTGAAGAACACCATTGTTCTCGTGACACACGACATGGGCGTGCACGCCAACATGGCCGACAGGATAGGGATCATGTACGCCGGTGTGATGATCGAGGAGGGTACGGTCGAGCGGATCTTCAAGGAACCGCTTCATCCCTACACGCGGTACTTGATCAACTCGCTCCCGAAGTTCGGCGACAAGACGCCGAGGGAGAGCGTTCCCGGGAACCCTCCCTCCTTGGCCGAACTGCCGAGCGGGTGCCCGTTCCATCCGCGGTGCCCCCACGCCACGGACCCGTGCCGAACGGAGATGCCGAAGCTCGCAACCGTCAGGCCAGATCACCGGGTCGCCTGCTGGAAGGCCGCAGGAGGCGAAGATGCGCGCGCTTCTTGAGATCAGGAATCTCAGAAAGGAGTTCGCGTTCGGCAGCTTGCTGTCGCGCCTGCGGATCACCGCGGTCGATGATGTCTCCTTCAGTGTCATGCCGGGAGAGATCTTCGCCTTGGCCGGGGAGAGCGGATGCGGAAAGACAACGACCGCGAAGCTGATCCTCGGATTCGAGCAAGCGACCTCAGGTTCCATTGTCTACGGAACGAATGGCAGCGGAAGACCGAGGAAGCGAGAGCAGGTCTGGTTCACCCAAGGGGTGCAGGCGATCTTTCAGAACCCCTTCGAGACGTTCAATCCGCTACGCCGCGTCGAGCAGTACTTCTTCGAGACGGTCCACAACTACCGACTCGCGAGGGGACGTAAGGCCGCGGAAGTCATGATCGACGCTACGTTGAAGGCGGTTGGGTTGAGTTTCAGAGAGGTCTCCGGCAGGTATCCGAGCGAGTTCTCCGGGGGGCAGCTGCAGCGGGTCTCGATTGCTAGGGCACTCTTGACCAAACCGTCGCTCCTGCTCGCCGACGAGCCAGTTTCGATGGTCGACGCCTCACTACGAATCTCGATCGTGAATCTCTTCAAGCAACTCCGGGACGAGTTCGGCGTGAGCGTGATCTACATCACGCACGACCTCGCCACGGCCTACTACGTGTGCGATCGTATCGCCGTCATGTTCAGAGGAAACATCGTCGAGATCGGAGAGGTGGAGAACGTCCTGATGTCTCCCAAGCATCCGTACACGAAGCTCCTGCGGGAGTCGATCCCGGAGGCGGATCCCCAGAAGAGGTGGGACAGACCGATTACCCTGACCGACATCGAGCACGAGGAGTACCTGAGGAAGGGGTGCCGGTTCGCTGGGCGGTGTCCGAGGGTCATGGCCGTCTGCAGAGAGGCTGCGCCGCGCGATCTCGCGGTGGACGGCGTGCTGGTGAAATGCTTCCTGTACGACGAGGGAGTGGCAGTGGAGATGAAGCAAAGAGGAGGGTCCGAAGATGTCCGACGAACGGTCCCGCGACCTGCCGCAAACGATTGATCTCCGAGCGCGCGACCTGCTGGAGCGGATGACTCTGGAGGAGAAGGTTGCGCAGCTCAGCGGAATCTGGAGCTTCCGTCTGTTCGAGAACGGGGCGTACTCCCCGGCGCGGGCGGCGGAACGCCTCGCGAACGGCATCGGGCAGATCGCCCGCCCCGCGGGGGGATCCGGTTACGGGCCTGAGGGGTCGGCGCGGCTCTGCAACACGATCCAGGAGTTCCTGGTTGAGAAGACGCGCCTCGGAATCCCGGCCATCATGCACGACGAGTGTCTCACCGGCTTCCTCATGAAGGGCTCTACGCTCTTTCCGCAGGCGATCGGCCTAGCGAGCACGTGGGAGCCCGAGGACGTGGAGCGGATGACGGGCATCCTGCGAGAGCAGATGCGGGCAGTCGGAGTGCATCAAGGCCTCTCCCCCGTCCTTGACATCGCACGCGATCCGCGATGGGGTCGGGTCGAGGAGACGTTCGGAGAGGACCCGTACCTCGTAGCGTCTGTGGGCACCGCCTACGTCCGCGGGCTCCAGGGTCCGAGCTTGTCGGAGGGCGTCCTGGCGACGGTGAAGCACTTCGCCGGCTACGGCGCCTCGGAAGGGGGAATGAACATGGCTCCCGCAAGGATCCCCGAGCGCGAGCTGCGAGAGGTCTACCTCTTCCCGTTCGAGTGCGCGGTCCGCGTGGGGGGCGCCCAGTCACTGATGAACTCCTATGGCGAGATCGACGGAATCCCCTGCGCGATGTCCGGAAGGCTCCTCACGAGGATTCTCCGCGAGGAATGGGGATTCGAGGGGATCGTCGTCGCCGACTACGAGACGATCCGCCGTTTGGTGGACCACCACCGCCTGGCGAGGGACAAGGAGGAGGCGGCGAAGCTCTGCTTGGAGGCCGGGATCGATGTCGAGCTCCCTGACCCAGACTGCTATGCGGCCCCCCTGATCAACTTGGTGAGGAACGGTCGGGTATCCGAGGCGACGATCGATCGGTCTGTCCTCCGAGTGCTCCGGATGAAGTTCCGACTCGGGCTGTTCGAGAACCCTTACGTGGACCCGGAGCGCTCCAAGACAGCCCGCGCCCCGGCGCATCGTGAGTTCTCCCTGGAGTTGGCACGCAAGTCGCTCGTGCTCCTGAAGAACGACGGCCTCCTTCCGTTGGACGTAACAAGAACGCGGATAGCGGTGATCGGACCGAGCGCAGACGAGCCGAGGAACCTCCTCGGTGACTACGCATACCCGGCGCATATGGAACTCATGTTCGCGATGCGGGACGCTTTCGTTCGGCCGCCGGTCGATCTCGACGAGATCAAGGCGTCCGTCAAGGTGACCAGCGTTCTCGATGCGATCGCGAAACACGTCGGCAACGACAGGATCACCTACGCGAAAGGATGCGACATCACCGGCGATGCGCGGGACGGGTTCGCCGAGGCCATCGCGGCGGCGAGGGTGTGCGATGTCGCGGTGGTGGTCGTGGGAGACAAGTCCGGACTGACGAAGGAGTGCACGTGCGGCGAGACGCGGGACCTGGCCAATCTGAAGCTCCCCGGAGTGCAAGAGGAACTCGCCCTTGCGATTGCGGAGACCGGAACCCCGGTCGTCCTCGTGTTGGCTACCGGCAGGCCCTACGCTCTGAAGAGGCTCGCCGAGAAGGTGCGCGCGATCGTCGAGATCTGGCTTCCCGGCGAGACGGGCGGTGAGGCGCTGGCGGAGACCCTTCTCGGGATCTCCAACCCATCCGGCAAGCTGCCCGTGACGTTCCCCCGGAGCGCCGGCCAGATTCCGGTCTTCTACGCGCACAAGCCGTCCGGTGGCCACTCGGAGTGGTGGGGGGACTACGTCGACGAGAGCGCGGCGCCGCTGTTCCCATTCGGTCACGGGCTCTCCTATACGACGTTTGGGTACTCAAGCCTGAGCGTCGAGGTCCGAGGCTCGGCGACCGATGGTGAGGTCCGAGTTGCCTGCGACGTGCAAAACACAGGGGGGCGCGCCGGCGCCGAGGTCGTCCAGCTGTACGTAAGGAGGGAACACGCCACCGTGACGCGCCCCGTCCAGGAACTCAAGGGCTTCAAGCGAATCCCCCTGGAGCCCGGCGAGCTGCGACGCGTGGCGTTCGGTCTGCCGTTCGATGCACTCGCATTCTACGACGGCGAAATGCGGCTTGTTGTCGAGCCGGGTGACTATGGGCTGATGATCGGTAGTTCGGCCGCCGACATCCGGCTCAGAGGCGGATTCGAGATCACCGGAGAGCCGCACGTAGTCGATGGGAAACGGCGCTACTTCAGCACGGCAAGCGTTGAGTGACGCGGAGATCGACTTTGGGAGGAAGCATGAGACGCGCGATGACAGGGATGAGAAGCCTCGCGGCGAAACGGGGATGGGGCAGCCCGTGGGAACGGGCCGTGAGCCCCTCCGTCACGCGTCCAACGCGCAATAGCCCGAGAACGAAGGAGGCTCGATGGACCGACTGAAGAACAGCGTGGGGATTTGGGCGTTCGGCGCGAACCCGACGCGTTTCGTGCCCGGTGGTTATCACGTCGCCGAAGGCGCCGAATCGATGGTGGAGCGCAGCCGGCGCGCTGTCGAGGGACTTGGAGATCTGGCCGATGGGTTCGAGTACCATTTCCCCAGCGAGGTGGACGAGAAGAGTGTCGGCGCGATCCAAAAAGCGCTCGGGGACAAGGACATCTACGCGCTGGCTCTCGGAACGTTCAGCGATCCGCGATTCCGTCTCGGGGCGTTCGTCAACCCGGATTCCCGTGTCCGACGGAAGAACATGGAGATCACCAAGCGCGGGATCGATCTTGCCGCCGAGCTCGGAGCGGTGTTCATCATCTGGCCGGGCGGTGAGGGGTACAACTACAACTTCCAGATCGACTACGCCCAGACCTGGGAGTGGTTCATCGGCGGAATCCAGGAGACGGTGGAGTATGCGAACTCCAAGGGCGTAACCGTGCTCCTTGAGCACAAGAAGAGCGAGCCGGCGATGAACATCCTGATGCGCAACATCGGGATGGCCATCTATACGATCCACAAGATCAGGGATCGCGGCACCGACACGACGAGGCTGAAGGTCAACATGGACTGGCAGCATCTGATCATGAACGGCGAGAACCTCGGCGAGTACGCGGCGCTCCTTGCACACGACGGCCTCCTCGGCCATCACCACGCGAACAGCGGCTGGGGAACCTTCGACGACGACAACATCACGGGCGCCTCGTTCTTCATGCAGACGCTCGAACTCGCCAAGATCCTCCAGCGCGTCCATTACGGGGACAAGGGGGAACGCGTCGGTGTAGACCTGTTCCCATACACCGAGGATCAGGTCGCCGCTGTCCGCCGTGCCCTCCTCCAATGGGAGTTCATTTGGGATCTGGCGGAGAAGATCGACAACAAGGCGTTGGAGGCGGCATGGCAGCACAAGGATGCCGTGCGAGGTCAGGAGATCGTCTACGAGGTCCTGGGGCTGGACCGCGCGTACGTCGAACGGATCATCGAGGAGCGACGCAACCGGGCGCAGGCAAACCCGCGGAAGGCTGCCTGAGGTCACTTGTCAACAACCATGCGAGAAGGATACCTGATCGGGCTGGACATTGGAACGGGCGGGACCAAGGGACTGTTGGTCGCGCCTTCGGGCGAAGTCATCGCCCAAGCGTTTCTCGACTACCCGATGCTGACGCCGCGGCCCGGTTGGTCCGAGCAGCGACCGGAAGACTGGTGGAGGGCGGCGGTCGGCGTGCTCCGGGAGCTGGCGCGCAAGGTAGATGGGAATCGCATCATTGGCATTGGCCTCACCGGCCAGATGCACGGCTCGGTCTTCTTGGACCAGCGCGGTCGATCGATCCGCCCGGCGCTGTTGTGGAACGACGCACGCACTGGGCCGGAGTGTGACGAACTCGAACGACGCGTCGGGCGCAAGAGGCTTCAGGAGATCACCGGGAATCCAGCGCTGGCCGGTTTCCAGGCGCCGAAGATCCTCTGGCTGCGAAGTCACGAGCCGGCCCGGTTCGACAAGGTGCGTCGGGTCCTCTTGCCGAAGGATTACGTCCGATTCCGGCTTACCGGAGAGTTTGCCACCGACGCGTCCGACGCGTCCGGGACTCTGTTGCTCGATCTGAAGCGGCGCAACTGGTCAGACGAGATCCTCGACGCGATCGAGCTACCGAGAGGGCGGCTGCCTGCAGTCTGTGAAGGCCCGGACCTCACCGGTGGGCTGCATGACGAGGCGGCAAGAAGGACCGGGATCCCTTCAGGCACCCCGGTGGTCGGCGGCGGTGGGGACAACGCTGCGTCGGCCGTCGGTGCCGGGGTAGTGAGCGCCGGCTCAGGTCTCCTTTCTCTGGGCACATCCGGGGTCATCCTCGTCCACAGCGATGAGGCGAGAAGCGATCCGGCCGGAGCGATTCACGCTTGCTGCCACGCGGTCCCGTCGAAGTACAACCTGATGGGGGTTGTCCTCTCGGCAGGCGGCGCGTTGCGCTGGTATCGGGACACGCTTGCCTCCGAGGAGACCTCGGCGGCGAAGCATCTCGGCCGCGATCCATACGACCTCCTCTGCGAGGAGGCCGAGCCCATCCCGCCGGGAGCGGAAAGTCTGTTCTTCCTTCCGTACCTAGCGGGGGAACGCACGCCTCACATGGACCCGAATGCTCGCGGCGCCTGGGTCGGATTGAGCTTGGCTCATGGACGTCCGCACCTTGTGCGATCGGTCCTCGAGGGGGTAGCGTTTGCGCTGAAGGACTCCCTGGTGCGGATCCAGGCACTCGGCGTCTCACCGGACGAGCTGCGGGCGGTCGGGGGAGGGATACGGAGTCCGCTCTGGCGGAAGATCCTGGCCGCCACCCTAAACGTGCCCCTCCGCCGCCTGCAAGTGGATGAAGGCGCGCCGTTTGGCGCCGCGCTCCTTGCCGGCGTCGGCAGCGGCGTCTACACCGACGTGACGGAGGCCGTGGCCCAGGCGGTCCACCCGTCGGAGGAGAGCGAGACTCCGGATCCGGCGCTCGCGGAGCTGTATCGCGCCCTCTACAATCGATTCACCCACCTCTATCCAGCGCTCGCCGCGGAAGGGATCTTCGAGGGAGCCGGCTCGTCGGGAGGAAGGAGACGGACTATCGAGTTCTCGGACGAACCGGCTGGAACACCTCAGCGGTAAGCTTCGGCGCGTGGGCGATCGGCGGCACGAGGAGTACGGTCCGCGGTGTCGATTCGCTAGTTGCGCTCCGGCGTGCTGTGGAGTTGGGCGTGAATCTCTTCGACACAGCGGACGTTCATGGCGATGGGCGAAGCGAGCGACTTCTGGCGCGGCTTCGCAAAGAATGCGGCCAGGAGATCTACACTGCTACCAGGGCCGGCGGTTGGATCCGCACGTCGCCGAAGGGTACGCCGCGGGTGACTCTCACATCAGCGACAAGCCGACCGGCGCGACGGTTGGGCCGCAGCCGTTTGGCGGCGCGAGGGTGGTCGGGGACGAACGACAAGGCCGGCGGGCCCTCAACCCTCTGCGCTGGGTCAGTTCACGAGCGATCGAAGAGACGCTCGTCCCACCATCCTCCTTCGAGTACGCCAAACCAGACCGAGTCACTCCAGAACGGAACGACCAGTTCGAGAGTGGTCCACTAGGGCGTACTTCGGACTCGGTTCTGCCTTCGAGAGTGGGTTCACATTGCCACGCGGCTTCATGATTGAAGAGGAGCTGTATCTCGACTCGTCTGCTACCCCGGTAAGGCTGATGGCTCGCTCTGTGAAGAGTGGGGATCCCCTACCCAAGACAGTCGCGAGGCGCTGGCGCCTCACACGGGCAACGCGTAGCGTCTCTCGCGGAAGAGGCGAAGGCAAGCCTGAACCGCGTCGGCATCGTAGAGCCGCCCGGCATTCTGCTCGATCTCGCTGAGAGCGACATCCAGACCGAGAGCGGCGCGATACGGCCGGTGCGACGCCATCGCCTCGATCACGTCCGCAATGGCGAGAATGCGCGCCTCGCGGAGTATCTGCTCCCCTGTCAGCGCGCGCGGATAGCCGCTGCCGTCGAGCCGCTCGTGGTGTTCGAGGACGATCTCGGCGACGGGGCCGGGAAAGGCAACCTCCGCGAGGATCTCGTACGCCGTCTGGGGGTGCGTTTGAATCAACTCCTCCTCGATCGGTGTCAGCGCGCTGGACTTCGCAAGGATCTCCGCCGGGATGCTCAGTTTCCCGATGTCGTGGATCATCCCCGCGATCCGCAGTGTCTCGCATTCGGTGCCTGAACATCCTAGCTCGCGTGCAATGGCCACAGCGAGGTCAGCGACTCGCCGCTGGTGTCCGGCCGTGTAGGAATCGCGGCTCTCCGTGATGTGCCCGAGCGTGCTGAGCGTGGCCTCGAGGCTACGCCTCAGCACGGCTCGTACATTCCTGCGGTCAGTGACGTCAGAGAAGAAGCCGACGCTGCAGCGCCTCTGGTTGAGGACCATGCTGCCGGCTGTCACGTCGACGTGGATGATGGAGCCGCTCTTCCCCCAGCAGGTGAGTTCCGCCGGGATGGGCAGCTCGCCGCGCGCCTCCGCCTCGAACTGACTCAGCGCAAGGCCCAGGGACTCTGCTGGGTGGATGTCTTCGACGCCAAGGCGGAGCATTTCCTCCTCGGAGTAACCTAGCATGTGGCAAATGGCGGGGTTAGCAAGGACGAACCTCTTCGTCTCCACGTCCGCGACAAGTATCCCCTCCGCCGCATCCCGGAAGAGCGTCGCGTAGCGCTCCTCGGACTCCCTCAACACCTCGAACAGCCGCGCGTTTTCCAGCGCGATCGCTCCCTGGGCCGCCAGCGTGCAAAGCAACTCCATGTGACTTGCGTCGTAGACGTCCTCTCTCTCATAGTCCTGAATGGCGATGACGCCTGTCACTCGTTCTCCAACCTGCATCGGCACGGCGAGGAAACACTTGGACGGAGTCCCGAGGGCCGACTCGATTCCCTGTTCCGCGAGGAATGCAGCGTGGTTGCGCGGTATCAGCAGCGGCGCCTTGCTCCGTATGACATATTCGGCCAAGCCATTGCCGAGTGGGCGGCTCACTGACGCGCGGCGCTCGCCATTAGTCGTGTAAACGGGAAACGTGATGGACTGATTTGCCTCGTCGTAGAGCGCGATGTAGAGATTGCGGGCGTCTAGTACCTGCCCGATGTTGGTGTAGAGCAGTTCCACAATCTCGGAGGGAGGCGTCAACCGGCTCAACGCTTGGCCGGTTCGGTTGAGCACGGCCAGGGCTTCACTCCGCCGCTTGATTTGCTGTTCTGCCCGCTTCCGCTTGGTGATGTCGTGAAAGACGGACAGTATTCCGACAATGCTCCCATCCTCCTGGCGGATGGGAGTCTTGATTGTCTGCACCCACGCTTCCTGTCCGTCCCGGAGGGATTCTTGCTCTAGCTCTTCCGTCCGCCCCGTCTCCATGATCCGCTTGTCGTCTGCGCGGTACGCGTCCGCCTGCTCCCTGGCGAAGAAGTCGAAGTCGGTCTTCCCGGCGCATTGATCTCGTCTGACACCCACGGCACGCGCAAAGCTCGCGTTGCATGAGACATAGACCGAGTCTCTATCTTTGGCACAGATCTTCTGTGGGATGTGCTCAACTACTGCTCTGTACTTGCTCTCGCTCTCGCGTACGGCATCCTCTGCCCGCTTGCGTTCGGTGAGGTCGCGAACGACGGCGAGCGCCAGCGTTCCCGACGCGGCGGCGAGTGGGCCGAGAGCAATGTCAATGGGGAACTCGGAGCCGTCCTTGCGCCGCGCGTACAGGTCCTGCACTGTGCCCATCGGCCGCGTGTACGGGGCGGCAAGAAAGCCGGCGCGGCCCTTGGCGTGCCGGTCGCGAAGGCGTTCCGGCACGAGGATCTCCATCGGCTGACCGATGAGCTCGCCGCAGGTATACCCGAACAGCGCTCCCGCCAGTGCGTTGGCCTGCGTAATCGCACCGCGTTCATCCATGACGAGCGCGGAGTCGGGCAGGAGCTCCAGCCATTCGACGGATGTGGTTCGTAGATCGGGTGACGGTAGAGAGGGGTTCTTGGATGCGCGCTGGTCGCCGAATGAGGGGCGAGATGGGCTGGGACGTCGCCCGGGAGGAGCGGGTCCTCCTCTGCGGCCACCTTTTTTGGATGCCACAACCTAGTATAACCTACCTTGGCGGCGTAGGTCAACACCTCGGATGCAGCAAGCGAGCAGCACAGGACACTGTGGCGGAGAATCGAGTCTGGACTCCCACCGCCGGTCCTCGAGCAACAGCTTGCCGGCTCGAACGTGTAGAGACTCTCTCGGTTCAACAGCTCGTCGCGAGGCCTTCCTTCGAAGCTCACTGAGAGGGACGTCGGGGTCCACCATTGTTTTTCGTACGGAGACGGGGACATCTCCGGCGGGGTGTAGACGGCTGCTCGTTCCGAGCAGCTGGGAAGTTGCTGCCGCAACTCCTTCAACGTCGACGGGGGTTCGTGTCTGGCTGCTTGCGACACAAGCAGCTTGGGGACGTCCGCGGCGGCTCCGCGCTCTGAGCCGCTTGGCAGTTGCTGCGCAACTGCTGGCCCTTGCTCGACTCTGAAATGCCGCCCCCGTCATCTGTGCCATCCAGGGAAAGTCCGAAGGGTGATGGTGGGCTACTCAGCCTCGGCTGAGTAGCTTGGGAGTCGCTACGCGACTCCTCTGTCTTGTCCCAGTGACCTGTGGCTCTGAACAGTAGACGAGACCGCCTGGATGAGCGAACTCACGCTGCAAGGAGGCACGTATGGAGTCTCAGCTTCGCGTCGGCATCGATGTCGGTTGCCACGCACACCGGGTTGGGATCGCCGACCCCGCAGGCTCGATCCTGGAGGAGTTCGACATCTCGCACAGCGAGGCCGGCTTCCAGGAGTTCTTTCGCCGGGTCGAGGAACGAAGGGCAGAGCTTGGATTCCCCGTCGCCGTGGCGATGGAGGGGTACAACGGCTACGCCCGTCCACTCGATCGCCTCGTCCAGGAGAAGGGCTACCGGCTGTTCAACGTCAACAACCTGAAGCTCGCCCGGTTCAAGGAAGTCTTTCCCGGAGCGGCGAAGACCGACCCGATCGACGCGCGGAAGATCCTCGAGCTGTTCCACCTTCGCGAGCAGCTACCGATGGCGAAGGACGTGCTGCAGGAGGTTCTTCCTGCACCCGAGGTGAACGAGAGGCTGAAGAGGATCAGCCGACGGCGCCGGCAACTCGTGACCGAAAAGCTGCGTGTCCTGAACCGAATGCAGGCCGATCTCCAGGCGGTCTCTCCCGAACTCCTCGCGGCAACCCACGATGCCGACAACCTGTGGTTCCTGAGGTTTCTCAGCTTTCGCGACGATCTTCGGCAACTGGCCAAGCTGCGTCGAGCGACGATCCGGCAGATTCCGAGTGTGGGAGCGAAGTACGCCACGGTCATCGAGGAATGGCAGGCCAAGGCGACGTCCTCCGACGAGGTCGAGTACGTCGGGCCGATGATCGTTGACGACGCGAAGCGGATTCTTGAGCTGCACCAGCAGATCCACGCGCTCGACGAGGCGTTGGCGAAGCTGGCGGCAGAGTCGGAGATCGCCCGCCGCCTCTCGACAATCCCCGGATTCGGGAAGACGTCGATTGCCGAACTCGCGGGAGAGATCGGAACGCTGTCGCGGTTCTCCGGCGAAGCAAGTCTTGCGCTGTACGTGGGCATGAGTCCGTTGACGGTTCAGTCGGGGCAGAGCTCGCGAGCGAGAGCCCCGCGTCAGGTCAACACGCGCTGTCGCGCGGCGATGATGACGACCGTGGCGCGGCACATCGGCTGCGTACCGCAGTCGAGAGCGTACTACGAGCGCAAGCGCGCACAGGGCAAGACCCACAGTCAGGCGATCCGCGCTCTCGGCCGGCACATGGTCCGTGTCATCTGGGCGATGCTGCGCGATGGACGCGACTACGAGCCACGAGGTGATGCCGCGTAGCTTGACAGTCCAAGAGGGATGTCTACCGTCGGATTTGCGCAGGGGCGACAGTGGCGGCTCGGCGAGCCGAGCCGCTAGGGGAGTTGCTCCGCAACTCCTGGCTCGTTCAGCGCGGCGTAGACGGCGGCGGCTCGGGCGACCGAGCCGCTAGGGGAGTTGCTGCGGCAACTCCTCCACCGTGGACCGGGGGTACTGGCTCCCTGCTCATGCTACTGAGCAGCTTGGGGTTGTCCGCGGCGGCTCAGTGCGCCGAGCCGCTTGGCAGTTGCTCTGCAACTGCACGCCAGTGCTCGACTTTGAAGTGGCGCTCCTGCCATCTGTCCCGTCCAGGGTAGGTCCGAAGCGTGACGGCAGGCCGCCCACCACGTTCGACAACTGCAAGCTGACACCCGACTCGTTTCCTGATGCGTAGATCCGAGATAGCACGGCCTCCATGCTCCTCGCCGCCGTGGCAACGGTCAGCCGTCACCAGCTCGCGACGGTCCACGCGTTCCGTGATCGATCCCATAGGCTCCACAACGCAGTTCTGATGCCTGTCATGGAGTTTCCGCTTCCACGACCTTCTTTCTTCTTTTCACTTCCATCCTAGCACCCAACCTGGGCAGTCCTCGAAGGAGTGCGGCGTTGGTCGGAAGACGCTGCGCTGTTACCATGCAGCTGGCCAATGCCCAAGCACGCACTGTGAGGGGCTCGGATCGCGGCGAATCGGGAGGCAGGAACTTGACGAGACGCAAACCAGAGCAGCAAGTGCGGAGAGCAGGCGAAACGCGCCAATCGCTCTTGCGCGCTGGGGAGCAGGTGTTCAGCGAGCGCGGGTATCACGAGGCGTCCGTCTCGGCAATCTGTCAGTACGCCGGGCTTGCCAACGGGACGTTCTATCGGCATTTCGAGAACAAAGAGGAGATCTTCGCTGTGCTGGTCGAGCAGCTCCAGTGGGCGATGCGCGAGCGGATTGAGCGGGCTGCCGGTGGGGAGGGGAGTCGTCAAGTGGCGCTCACGCGAGCCTATCGAAGCGTCCTCTCCTATGTGCAAGATGAGTCTGCCCTGTATCGAGTCGGGCGGAGCGCTGAGTCGATGAAGATGGGAATCCATAGGCAGTTTCGCGCGAACCTCGCGGACGCCTTGGGTGAGATTCTCAGCGCAGGGATGCGGGCTGGCGAGTTGCGGCCCGTCGATCCGAACATAGCAGCCTACGCTTTGTTGGGGATCATCGAGTTCACAGTCATGCGGTACGTGCTCTGGGAACCGGGCTCTCTCGACGAGCGAGTGCTGGAGACGCTGGATTCCCTGATCCTTCGCGGATTCGACTCCGGGAGAGAGCCGACGCACGTCCCGAGAGAGGCAACGGAGACTCCCCCGCGCCTCTCCAGCAATGGAGCGGGGGAGCTGCACGGCGGCGAGGCCACACGGCAGGCGCTGCTCGCAGCGGCCGAGCGGTTGTTCGGACAGGCGGGGTTCTACCAGACGCCGATCTCAGGGATCACGTACGTTGCGAGCGTGGCGCAGGGCACATTCTACCTCTACTTCCCGAGCAAGGTGGCCGTGTTTGTAGAGCTCGTACGCGAGATCAACCGGCAATTCCGGCTTGATGAGCAGGCTGCGCTCGCTGGATTCGTCGATCGCCGCGAGATCGAGCGAGTGGGCTTCCGGACCTTCTTTCGGTTCATCGATGCACACCGGAGCGCCTATCGGATTCTGCGAGAAGCCGAACTGGTCGATCCGGAAACGGGACGCTGGTACTACGAGCGCCTCGCCAGGGGCTACATGCGAGGCTTGCAGGGTGGCATGGACCGAGGGGAGATCCGCGCCCTAGCCCTCGAGCCGTTGGCATACGCTCTGCTGGGAGTCGGTCAT
>Ga0247841_10005508_pt1 | contig 20443 bp, 15 predicted proteins | sample LaCruzMarch2015__2_FD_192410 | JGI IMG/M metagenome (GOLD analysis project Ga0247841, IMG submission 192410) | Freshwater microbial communities from meromictic Lake La Cruz, Castile-La Mancha, Spain - LaCruzMarch2015_18m | ecosystem: Environmental > Aquatic > Freshwater > Lake | place: Spain... | reverse complement strand
AGGAGCCTGGGGAGTTGGTGCAGGGATATCAAGACGCAAACCGCAATCGTTTACAGCATTGGAAGTAATAGGACCAAATGCGGCTATTTTAGTGCTGTTTTGCTGAAAATAAGGGAAATTATGCATCAAGGAATTTATCTCAGCGGGGCTGAAAAAGACCAGGATGTCATATGTTACATCTTTCAGATCGGACAAATCACTAATAACCGTCCGGTATAAAATTGCCTTTGTGAATTTAAATTTATTTTTGGAAAGTTTTTCGGGGATTTCCTGTTTATGTATGTCCGAAAGAGGCACAAGAAATTTATCTTCCCTGTATTTGTCAACCAATTCTATTACTTCATCAAATTTTCCGTTTCCATAAAAAACTTTTCGTTTCCTGAAAACTATATACTTCTGAAGGTAAAATGCAACCGATTCACTAATACAGAAATACTTCATATCATCAGGAACTTCCACGCGCATTTCATTACATATCCTGTAGAAATGATCAATTGAAGTCCTGCTGGTGAAGATCACTGCCGAATGGTCAAGTATACTAATACGTTCTTTCCTGAAATCCCTTGCAGCAATTGGCTCAACATGGATAAACGGACGAAAATCAATCTTTAGGCAATATTTTTCGGCAAGATCAAAATAGGGCGATTTTACGTCTTCAGGCTTTGGTTGCGAAACTAATATGCTTTTGATTTTCAATTTGGTAAAGTTTAAATATGTTTGATAATTAACCTGTTACCTGCATTATAATAACGTTAAAACGAATTTATACAATACCAATAAGGGTAAAATTTCGAGGGCGCAAAGGTATAAAATTAAATAATATATCGAAACACCTCCATACATAAATATTTTTATCCCCCTGATAATCTGTGCGAAAAGCACAAAAATAAAACAGCAAAAACCCGAATATTCAGAAATTGTCCTGAGGGTTTCAGGCAGGAATGGTATGGCTGTAATGACCGGAAATAATACAATACCAAAAGCTTTATTATAGACAAACATATTGTGGATGTATCCCAATAATAGCTTATTCATTTTAAAAAGATATCCGATAAGTTTATAAATTAAGTATTTAAAAAGATGAACCAAAACGATAAAAAATAAAATGACAAAAAAGCCAACAGGTTCTTCAAGATCAAACAGTTGCAGGTTATTATATTTCAATACCTGGCAGATAAACAAGCTGAAATTCAACATGAATACTGCATTTAATGTAAATGAAACCCTTTGAGTTAGTGTGTTCCTTTCCCTGAAGAACTTGTCAGATGTCTGAGAGTTGGTGGCAGATTTTAAGGTTAATATTAAAAATTTTCCGTAGTAAAGTCTTATCCAGGTTAACAATATCAGTGAAGTTAGAATAATTACTACCATCCAGTCGGTTTCAATTGAAGGGCGGTTAATTATCACAAGGTTACCCTCATTCGATCCGGCTTCAGAGAAAACCTTCTGTTCCTTTACCTGGTTAAGTATCCTTACTTTTTCCTGATTTTTAATTTCTTTGCTGTTTCCGGCAGGTAACGTGAAATCAATTTTTATTGCATTGCTGACAATATTATTAAGTAAGCTGGCCTGCTCGTGATTGCTTTGATAATAGCTGTAAAGAGAATCGGGTCTGCCGCAGGAAAAGGAAAAAGTATCTTTACTGTTCCCGGGTAAATGATCTCTTCCATAGCTTTGGTCAATACTTGATGTATCCTGGATAACCGGCATCTTCAGATTGATTAATAATGTCTTATAAGTAAAGTAAATGTCTGCATATATTTGTCATAACCGGGGGATATATAATTGGCTGCAAAGATAATTAACCATGTATAATGAGTACATATTTTGATAAAATGCTATTACCCGAGCTGACAACTGACATATATTTTTTACTTTTACCGCGTGATTTCCATTGTCTGTCAAGTACCTCAGATAATGCACGGATGAGTTTATAATCACTTATCTTTCTTTGAATAACAATTTATTAAATACAAGAATAAATTAATCATGACACCTTCCGAAATAATCACTAAGCCGATTTCCGGCGAGATGAAAAACTTTGAAGCATACTTCAGAAACTCCATGAAAAGTCCTGTACCATTGCTCGATATTATTCTCAATTATCTCATAAGAAGAAAGGGAAAGCAAATGAGGCCTATGATTGTTTTCCTGTCAGCAAAGTTAAATGGCGGGATTAATAACACTACCTTTGTGGCGGCTTCGCTTATAGAATTGCTTCATACTGCCACTTTGGTTCATGATGATGTAGTTGATGAGACTAATGAAAGAAGAGGGTTTTTTTCAATCAGGGCATTATGGAAAAGTAAGATTGCTGTTCTTGTAGGTGACTACCTTTTATCGAAAGGATTGCTGCTTGCTATTGATAATAATGAAACAGAATTACTCCGGATAGTTTCAGTTGCTGTAAGGGAAATGAGTGAAGGAGAACTGCTTCAGATTGAAAAATCACGTAAGCTGAACATCAGCGAGCCTGAATATTTTGAAATCATCAGGAAAAAAACAGCAACACTTATTGCTTCATGTGCTGCAAGCGGAGCAAAATCAGCAGGCGCTGCCGTACATATTATTGAAATAATGCGTTTGTTTGGTGAATATACAGGCATTGCTTTTCAGATAAAAGATGACATTTTTGATTATCAGAAAAAAGGATTGATCGGTAAACCTACAGGAAATGATATCAAAGAGAAGAAAATAACTCTCCCGTTAATTTATGCCTTAGAAAACGCGACAGACAAAGAAAGAAAAAGGATACTGAAATTAATTAGTGCCAGGCAAAAGGACCAGGGGAAAATAGATGAGATAATTGATTTTGTAAATGTAAAGAAAGGGCTTGAATATGCAGCTTCTAAAATGGACAATTACAGGCAAAAGGCAATTGAAATGCTTGATCAGTTTGAAAATTGCGAAGCAAAAAACTCATTAATTGAACTGGTAAATTACACAACAACAAGGAACATGTGAATAAATCAAACAGGTATTATCAGAACAATCCGATCTCCAGGCCAATCTGAAATCTGGGTAACTCAGGAAGCTTATCCCATCCGGTGTATTCTTTAAACCTGTCGCTAAGCCTGTAACGTACATCAACGACCCATCGGTTGAATCCAATCCTTCCGCTTATCCCATAACTCAGGCGCTCGGTATATTTTAATTTTCTTTGTGTCAGTTCAATCACTCCATATGGCTTATCATCAATATCATCAGAAATATAATGAGATACGTAATAGGAATAGTTTCCATACAATCCGATATCAATAAATTTTCCAATAGAATTTCCCCTTCTCCCATAGTTAAAGCGGTTAAAAAACTCCAAACCAAAACCAGTGAAGATCAACCTCTCACTTTTATAATTGCCGACGGAATCATTTATTTGCTCTGAGAGTGAATTCTGCTGAAGGTAATAGTTGGCAAATGAAAGAAAATCAAAATCGCCACCGATTGAATAAAATCCGGAGATTTTATATTTATATCTCATTCCAAAATCAAATGCCGAACTTCCTGGTTTATAGCTTGCTCCCGGATCATTAGGACCAACCATAAAATCCCACCTCAGATAGGTATGTATGTAGTGCTGAAGATTCATTCCCCAGGTTTGCTCAACAGTATCAGCTAAAGGGTTTTCTTCCAGAACTACTTCCTGAGCGGCTGTAATTAAAAATTTTCCCGTGACAAGGAGAATAATAAAAAATACTTTTTTCATTTTATTATGATTAATTAAAATCCTTTAACGTAATTTCTTTTGAATATCCCAGGTAATGAACCATTACAACTTCATCATTTTTTAATAAATCCACCGGTATTTGCAATACATTTTCATTATTGACTTTTAATACTGCATACTTTTCAATAAATCCCTGCCTATTCCTGATATGATAATACAGATACGAAAGCGAGTCTGTTCTGATAAGTCCGGGATTAATTTTTATAAATAAGGAATCGTTCGATAATGAAATTTCCAATGACGTATCATTATTTTGTTTTTTTCCCCCGGTGAAGTAACCTGCCTGCGGAATTCCGAATCCATGAGCATAATCGAAGTAAGGATAAAGGGTTCCTGATTTTTCAACTTCTTCCAGTAATTTCATATTTGAATATTCAGGATGTATCTGTAAAACACAAGCTGCAAAACCACATACAAGCGGTGTTGAAAAAGAGGTACCTTGTGATATTTCGAGACTGTCTGATGAAGCCACTACAGCCACTCCAAAAGCCGACACATTCGGTTTCATTCTTTTATCGGATGTCGGTCCATATGAACTGAAACTAATATGGTGCCTGGTATTGGGATTTATTCCGCCAACTGATAACACACTATCAGCATCGGCAGGAGTAACCAGAAATTTCCAGTTACCGTCGCCTTCGTTACCCATCGCGGTAACAACAAGAATTCCTTTACGTGCTGCCATTGTTGCTGCTCTTGCAACCAGACTCGATTTCCCGTTCATCTGGTCATTAAAATATCGGTGATAATAATAACCTAAAGAACTGTTAATAATCTGGGCACCGTTTTTATCAGCCCATTCAGCAGCGGCAAGCCAGTTTTTTTCTTCAGAAAATGGTTCAATTAATGTATGTTCGGTGCGTGCAAGAAGAAATTCTGCATCGGTAGCCAGTCCGATTTTCTTACCATCATACAAACCTGTGATACATGATAAAACCATACGGCCATGCATTCCCTTACTGTAAACATTTTCCCTGTTCTTAACAAAGTCGTGGGTTTTAATTATTCTCCCATTTTCACGAAGATGCCTGAATGCTTTATGTGTATCGACATCGGGAAATCCAGCATCAAAAACAGCTATCCTCACACCTTTTCCTGTTATTCCCCCTTTTGAAAAAAACTCTCCCTGCATGCTGGAAATCTGTTCATCAAGTAATTCCGGAAAGTTTTCGAATATGTCAGTGTCTGTACTTACATTACATAAGTTATTCCCGGATGTTTCACATAGCTGAACTTCCCTCACAAAAGGCAGTTCAGAAACAAGACATATCTGATCAGGGTATGCATCAACTGCAATTGCATTGAACCACCTGCTCTGGAAATCAGCTTTTTCGACCAGGCCAGTGATTAATGATACATAATCTTGATTTACCGGAAAATCACTGGAGTCAAATAAAGGAATATTGTTAATTACCCTTCTTTCCAGAGCTTTTGAATCAAAATATTTGTAAGGATCAAACTCACATCTATGTTTATCCTTTAGAAACACCCAGTAATTGTTCTGACCTGATAGCCGAAGAGAAAAAATGCAAATTAATATTTGAAATAAAATAAAATATAAAGTCCTGCTGAAATGATCAGTAATATTGAACATAACTATATAATTACCAAAGTTAATGAATTACAATCCAAAAATAATAACATTTAAAAATCAAATAATCCGATGCCCAAAAGTAGCTTCTTTTTTATTTTTGCAAAAATCCCTGAATAGGGTATTTTTTCAAATATTTTAAAGCCAGTGTGAAACAAATTTCTGAAGGAATATTTCAAAAACAATATTTCAGGAAGTCAAGCCCTGACTTAAGGAATTTAAGAAAATCAGTAAATTTGGAAAAATTTTATATGCCAAAGAAAATCATAATATTTCTTCAATATTCAAATTGATAATATATTTATTAAACCAGAAAAATAAAATATTATTAGAAGCAGACAGTTTATTAAAGTGGTTAAATAATTAATGAATAGCTAAATGAATACAAAAATCCGGTCAATATTCTGCTCAGGGTTAGTTATATTATTTTCAATGGTTTCATTTGCAGGTAAAGAAGCCAGAATAACCCTTACAAATGAAAAGGGAGTAAAAATGTTCTCCTATCCAAAGGACAGTCAGGTATTTATTATTGTTGAATATGCCGAATCAAATTCTGACATTAATAAAAAGGATTTGATAACTGTAAATATTTCGAGCGAAACGGAACCAAAGGGTGAAAATGTTATATTAACTGAAACCGGAATCAATACTGGTAAATTTTCTTCAAAAACCATAACAAAAGAAGCTTTAGCGGCTGTTACGGCAGATCAGTTTTTGCAGGTAACCAGGGGTGATAAGCTTACTGCACGTTATACATTGCCAAAAGATGACAAAGGTATTGAGCAAAGTATTGATGACCAGGCATATTACTGTGGTCCATCATGGACTTTTGAAAACACCGGCGAAAATCATACTATTCTGATCCCTGAAAGTGCTGTAGTTACAATTGATGGTAAACCACTTGAAAAAGGCGACTTTATAAGTTGTTTTTTTGCTGTAAGTGAAGGTGGCAAAGTTGTACTGAAGAATGGAGGTGGAACAGGCAGGGAAATAGCGCCAGGAGGTGTACGCTGGGTAGGAAAAACAACTGCAACCGCTGCCTGGGGAGCACAACAGGAAAAAAGCAACGGTTTCGCACCTAAAGAAGAATTCAAATGGAAGATCTGGCGTGCCTCTGATGGCAAAGAATTTGATGCCATTGCCACATACATGGAAAATGAAAATATTCCGGATAAAGGCCAGTATATGAAGGATGGTATAAGCGGTATACAAACCCTGACTGCAAAAAGCAAGTAGCCGTCATTACCGATAAGGGTTATGATAATTCCCTTTTTCCTTTTGTTTATTTATTATCTTCTTTTACCTGCCTGTAATAGGAATATCTGTTGCCACGGATGTTTCATACTGCTGATTGCTATTTGAAAGGAACAAATTATAAGCGTATTCGTTTGATGAACCGTAATTCCTAGTTCCGGGTCATTATTAATAACCTGCTGTACAACATGTATTTTTCTGATTTTTTTATGAGAAGCTTTGATTAACATTTTTCAATTTGTTGTACATTTACAAATTGAAAAATATCCGATTAATAAATTAACTATCCTTTATCCATATCTTTCCTGACATGAGCTACACTTCAGAAATGAAAATTTCCGTGCTTTCTGCTGCAAGTAATTTATATGGTGAAAACACGGAATTGTGGCTAAATATTCTGTTCACCGGTGCATCTGACTGTTCATTTGATGAAAACAAAAGACCAAATTTAAACTGGCAGAAAAATTAATCTTTAGTAAGATTATAACACAATCTGTCAATTGATTAAATACACTTAAATCAAATATGATGAAATACTTTGACACATCATGAATCGCAGTTCAGGGAACTGAAGATCATATTGGAGTAATGCCGAAAATCCAATTTTAAATAAAAAAGTAGGCAACAGTAACTAAATTAAATAAAACAATCTTATGAAAAAACTAATTTTAATCCTTTCCATTGCTTTGAATTTCGCCTGCAGCAATGAGCATAACGGCGGTTATACAGGTTTACCATCAGAAAATTATACCCAGCCTTCATTTGATCAAGGAAATTCAGGTCTGGCGTTTAAAAGTAATATGGACCTCCGTAATTTTATAGGCATTCTGAACAGAAAAATAGAAACTACACGTGAATATCTGACCGGTGATATATTAGACCAGTTTATAACCGACAGCATCATTACTGTGTACAGGAATGTCGATTACAGCGTGATTGATAATTATCCGGAAGTGTTCTCTTACTCAGTCATTCCAATTGATATGTGGACTACTGATATGAAGAAAAATGCCATTGATCTTTTATTTCAGCAGGCAATTGAATTACCTGGTACTCCCTGCCCCGGTGACGATATGCTCGAAACATTACCATGTACCCAGACTTATAACAACCAGGTAACTGTTGCTACCCTGGTATATATAGCAGCTATTGTTAAAGCAGCAGAAGAAGCTGCTTTAAATCCAGCGTGGGGGAGTGCAGAAGCAGCAGTGGCAACTGTTGCTTATGTAACAGCAATTCAGACTGCAGGATCCGAATGGTGCAGTTGCCTGGTTTCAACTTATGGGTCACCCGCACCCCAGGGATGTTAAATAATTTTTACTCCTTAAATTTTAATGAAATGCTTATCCCAAAAATTCTCTTATTATGTTATGTACTAACTGAAGTCATTAATCCTGATTCGGGTATACACAGGAGAATTATTAACGCGGTCGTTTTTCTGATGTTTATCTGGCTGATAACAACAAATCTCAGCCTTATTTTCATGTGTGCCCTGATGGTAATGATAGCTGGTCACGATCTGTTAACTTTGTTTAAAGATACTGTTAAATGGATCAGATATCTGAAGATTGCAGTAATTGCTTTATTTTCTATAACCTGTATCTATCTGGCAGTGATATGATCTGAAATGCAGTGATAATTATGCCCCGGATAATACTAACAATCCGGGGCTTATTTATGAATTATTCTTTTACTGTGAGGGTTATTTTAATCTATTAATTTCAGCATTCCGTAACTTTTCCTTGAGATTTTCAAATCCGGGTTTACCCAGAAGGGCGAACATGTTCTTCTTATATGCCTCAACGCCGGGTTGATCAAACGGGTTTACCCCGAGAAGATATCCGCTTAATCCGCATGATTTCTCAAAAAAGTAAATCAACTGTCCGATGAAGTACTCATTGAGCATCGGAATCTCTATCCTTATATTCGGGACCCCACCATCAACATGTGCATAAATTGTACCAAGTTCTGCCTTTTCTGACACCTCATTCAGTTCTTTACCGGCAAGAAAATTTAATTTATCAAGGTCCTCTTGGTCGGAAGGAATATAAACATTAAACCTGGTTCTGGTTACCGATATTATTGTTTCAAAAATATTCCGCCTTCCATCCTGAATATATTGTCCCATCGAATGCAGGTCGGTTGTGAATCCTGCACTTGCAGGAAATATTCCTTTATGTTCCTTGCCTTCACTTTCACCAAATAACTGTTTCCACCACTCGGCAAGAAAATTCATTTTTGGATTATAATTTACCAGCAACTCAGTGTCATAGCCTTTTCTTAACAAGGTATTCCTCACCGATGCATAAAGTATGGCAGGATTGGTTTCTGCCCTGTTACCAGGACGGCAAATTATTTCCATATCCCTTGCACCTTCAATAATACCCTTAATATTAAAACCTGCAAAAGCAATTGGCAATAATCCAACAGGTGTTAGTACCGAAAACCGGCCACCTACATCATCAGGAATTATATATGTTTTATAACCGTTTTTATCAGCTAATGCTTTCAGTGCCCCTTTTGAAGAATCAGTAACTGCAATTATGCGTTGTCTGGCTATTTCTTTGCCATGCAACTGTTCTATCTGGTTCTTTAAAATTCTGAATGCTATTGCAGGTTCAATGGTAGTACCTGATTTTGATATTACTATAAGTGCATATTGCTTATCTTTAAGAAATCCGAGTAGTTCGTGATGATAATCTGCACTTACATTGTGGCCTGCATACAGTATTTCAGGGTAATTCTTTGCAGTGCCCAAGTGTTTAAAACTGTCCGATAATGCTTCAATCACCGCCCTTGAACCAAGGTAAGATCCACCGATACCAATTACTACAACATATGCCACTTCATTCTTCAGGGCATAAACAGTCTGGTTAATGTCATCCGGTACAGCTTGATTCATCGATGATGGCAAATCAACCCAACCAAGGAATTCACTGCCCCTGCCTGTTTTTTCATGTAATGCACTGTTATATCTTTCTATTTCGGCAAAAAGAGAATGTACCCCTGCTTCACTCACAAAGTCTGATGTCTTATCAATGAAAATTTTGAGCTTATTCATAAATATAATTATGTATTATAGATTATGTGTCATTCTCAGTGTGCTTCCAGCCAGTTGCCGCCTGTTCCTATATCGACCACGAGAGGAACTTTTAACTGATATGCACCCTGCATCTCTTCTGTTACAATCTGCATTACAGTATCGAGTTCCGGCAGGTACACATCAAAATCAAGCTCATCATGCACCTGTAATATCATTTTTGATCTCAGTCCTTCTTCTTCAAATTTACGGTAGATATTTACCATGGCAATCTTGATAATATCAGCGGCAGAACCCTGTATTGGTGCATTTATGGCATTCCGTTCGGCAAATCCTCTCACTACTGCATTCTGGGAATTTATGTCAGAAAGGTATCTGCGTCTTCCCAGCAATGTCTCCACATAACCGGCTTCCCTTGCTTTCATTATGCAATGATCCATGTATTGCTTTACTGCAGGATAGGTTTCAAAATAACCGTCGATCAGCTGTTTTCCTTCGCTTCGCGAAATTGTCAGACGTTGCGACAAACCAAATGCAGAAATTCCATATATAATACCAAAATTTGCAACTTTTGCTTTTCCCCGCATTTCCCGGTTCACATCTTCAAGCCTCACCTTAAATATCTTTGAGGCAGTAACGGCATGAATATCAACATCCTGAGAAAAAGCCCGGATCATTTCCTTATCATCACTAAGGTGGGCCATTAACCTCAGCTCGATCTGGGAATAATCGGCTGAAAGAAATATATATTCAGTGCCTGATGGAATAAACGCTTTACGTATCTCACGGCCTTCTTCTTCCCTTACAGGTATATTCTGAAGGTTAGGGTTATTTGAACTAAGACGGCCTGTTGATGTGACTGCCTGGTTATAGGTTGTATGCAATTTCCCTGTCACGGGATTAATAAGGCGCGGAAGTGCTTCAACATAGGTAGTGAGCAGTTTTTTATACCCGCGGTATTTAAGTATCATATTTATGACCGGGTGAAGACCGGCTAATTTTGCCAGTTCCTCTTCATTGGTTGAATATTGCTTTGTTTTAGTTTTTCTCGGATCACTAATAATTTTCAACCTGTCAAATAATACCTCCCCAAGTTGCCTGGGTGATGATAAATTAAATTTCGTTCCTGATATATCCTGAATTTCTTTTTCAAGAACACATAGCTTTCCTGCCAGTTCAACAGCATATGATTTCAGTGCAGGTACATTAAGAGTTATCCCTGATCTTTCAATATCAGCTAATACTTTTATCAGGGGCATCTCAATATCGGACGAAAGACTTGTCATACCGTACTTAGCCAGTTCACTCTGCAGGACAGGCCTGAGCTGCCAGGTTACATCGGCATCTTCACCAGCATATTCCTTGACTTTCCCGACTTCCACAAACCTCATACTTAATTGTTCCTTACCTTTCTTACCGATCAGCTCATCAATAGAAACAGGTTTATATTCAAGATATTTTTCCGACAGATATTCAAGATTATGGTGCAGTTCAGGCTGAATAAGATAGTGAGCGATCATCGTGTCGAAAAGTTCACCTTTTACCTCAATATCATAATTGCTCAAAATAAGCATATCGAACTTGATGTTCTGGCCTATCTTTCGTATAGCAGGATTTTCGAATACCGGCCTGAATTCATCAACAATACTCATAGCTTCATCCTTGCTGGCAGGAACAGGAATATAATATGCCTCATGATTACGGAAAGAGAAAGATATACCAACAAGTCCGGCATTCAGAACGTCAAGTCCTGTGGTTTCAGTATCGAAACAGAACTCATCCATCGTGCCGAGCATTTTTATTAATTCTTTTCGCATTTCAGGATTATCCACAAGGCGGTAATTATGCTCCACAGTGTGAATTGTCGACAGGGAAGTAACGGGTTCGGGAGGTTGTTCCACAACAACGGGTGAGGAGAAAAGATCAGCCTGCAATGGAGATTCTTTCCCGCGTTTTCTTTCAGTATTTAATATCCTGTCGGCCAGGTTTCTGAATTCAAGTTCTTCAAAGATTTTTTTCAGCAGTGTTTTATCCGGCTCGCCAAGTTCGAACTCCGCCTCATTGAATTCAACCGGAACATCAAGAATGATGGTTGATAAAACCTTCGATAGTTTCAGGTTGTCAATCGAGCCGAGAATATTCTGCCTTTCTTTTTCCTTTAATTTATTGAGGTTTAACAGAATATTTTCAACACTTCCAAATTCATGAATCAGTTTTTGTGCAGTTTTTTCACCAATACCTTTTACTCCGGGAATATTATCAGAAGCATCACCCCAAAGGGCAAGAATATCGATCACCTGTTCAGGTCTTGATATTTCAAAGTTTCTGCATACTTCATCCACTCCCCAAATTTCCAATTCATTACCTGAACGTTTTGGTTTATACATAAAAATATGTTCAGATACTAATTGGGCAAAGTCCTTGTCAGGGGTCATCATAAAAGTTATGAACTTCTGCATTTCTGCCTTTTTTGCAAGAGTACCGATAACATCGTCGGCTTCAAAACCTGGTACTTCAATAATAGGTATTTGAAAACCCCTTATTATTTCTTTAATGTAAGGCACTGCCAGCTTAATATCTTCGGGTGTCTCATCCCGGTTTGCCTTGTACCCGCTGAAAATCTCATGCCTGAATGTTCCACCAGGCGGATCGAAGACGACGGCAATATGAGAAGGATTTTCTTTTCTTATAAGTTCTTCGAGTGCGAGTGTGAACCCGAATATTGCCGATGTGTTTAATCCTTTTGAAGTTTTTCTCGGATTTTTTATGAATGCATAATATGCTCTGAATATCAGGGCATAAGCATCCAACAAGAATAAACGTTTATCTTCCATGAGTTTATCAATTATCCGATGCGTACCATTCTGAATATGATGAATCGGTTTCCTGAAGGCGGAGACTGAAAAGTTTAACATTTGCCGGGAGCAGCCTGATAATGCCGGCTGCAAAATCAGTCACAAGATTTTCACATGTGGGTTGATAATCAAGTATTTCAAGCTTGTCAAACATCTGGTTTAACGGAGTCAGGTCATAATCAAGGGATTGAGAATACAATGCTAAAGCATGGTCAAACCTTTTTATAATTGCAGAATTAACAATCTTCTTCAGGTCACCAAAGTCAATTACCATCCCGAGTTTTGGATTTTTTAATTCCGTAATTGGATTGCCTGTAACCGTAACAAAAAGCCTGTAAGAATGACCATGAATATTTTTACAATCACCATCGTAATTCCATAATGCATGGGCCATTTCAAAATGAAACTCCTTTGTAACCCTTATCATTTTCGTATTTAATTATTTATCAGACAAATAAAACTTCAATTACACAGGCAGGTCACTATGATTATAACCTGAAATGACCTGATTGTTCAGGCTCAAAGCCTAATAGTCTATAGCCTGTTAACCTGTTAAATTATAAGAATAATAAAATCCCTTTTCACACATGTCAGGATTTCAAAGTAATGAATATTTCGAAAAATAAAAAAGCCAATTTCGTGGAAAGTTACAAAATTGGCCTTTTAAAGTTAAATAAACCAGAAATAATTTAATCAACCGCAGTACACTGGTTTACACAGTTAATAATTAAACTTAATTTACTGTTCCTGAGATAATAATATGTGTTCTTCCCATCCCGTTGAGAACAGAGAACACCTTTATCTTTTAAAATTCCAAGGTGATGTGATGCAGTTGATTGTTCAATATCCAATTTCTCGTAAATCTGGGTTACGGAAAGCTTTTTCCCATCTTCAAGATGAGTGAGTATTGCTATTCTCATGGGATGAGCAATTGCTTTCAGCATACTGGATGCAAGCTCAAGCTGATCTGTTTTTAAATCTGAGATTTTCATAGTAGACTTGTTCTATGTTTTTATGCAAATATATGATTATGTATTTTTATTTTTTATGTTTGGCATCATATTTCGCTATTTTTAGAAACACATCATTTACATTGTATTTCAACATTTCAAAAATTAATAGCAATATATTTGCAAAGGTATACACTTTTGTTTTTTGAAATAGCTAAAATATTTAATTATGAAAAAATTATCAATATTACTTTCTATATTTCTGATTATTGCAAGATTATCACTATATGCCGATGAGGGTATGTGGCTGTTATCGGCGATAAATCAGCTGAACCTGAATGAAAAAGGTTTAAAACTTAGTACTGATGATATATACAGTATAAACCATTCCTGTCTTAAAGATGCAGTAGTCGGTCTTGGCGCAGAAGGCATGGCAATGCGCTTCTTTTGTACAGGTGAAATAATAACAGACCAGGGGTTATTGCTGACAAACCATCACTGTGGTTTTGGCAGTATACAGGATCATAGTACTGTTGATCATGATTATATAAAGAACGGGTTCTGGGCCATGACAAAAGAAGAGGAACTGATAAATCCTTCAATGACAGCATCGGTACTTATCCGGCTCGAGGATGTGAGTTCAAGGTTTGCAGAAGTTCAGAATGCAGCTTTAAGTGAAAACGAAAGGGCAAAAAAGATAATTGAAATATCAAAGTCGATACAGGATGAAGCAGTAAAAGGGACTAACTACAGTGCCGTAGTAAGGCCAATCTTTGACGGCAATCAATTTTATCTCTTTATTTATGAAATTTTCAAAGACGTAAGGCTTGTTGGTGCACCCCCAAGTTCAATAGGTAAATTCGGTGGTGATACCGATAACTGGATGTGGCCACGTCACACTGGTGATTTTTCGTTATTCCGTATTTATACAGCCCCTGATGGTAAACCTGCATCTTATTCAAAAGACAATATCCCATATAAACCACGTTATCATTTTTCCATTTCCCTTGAAGGAATAAAAGAAGGCGATTTTACCATGGTAATGGGCTTCCCGGGGACAACTGACAGGTATCTGACATCATACGGTATTGAGGAAGCAATAAGGATCACAAATCCTGCCCGGATAAAAATACGTGATAAGAAGCTTGAAATAATAAAAGAAGGCATGAATGCTTCTGAGGCTGTGAGCATACAGTATGCTTCAAAATATGCACGTATCTCAAACTACTGGAAATATTACATAGGACAGACCAAAGGACTGAAACGGCTTAATATTTATGATAAAAAGAAGGAACTCGAAAACAAGGTTCAAAGCTGGGTAAATTCCGATAATAACCGGAAACAGAAATACGGCGAAGCATTTTCTTTAATATCCGGTACTTACGAGGAAAAAAAGATGTTGAGTAAAACATCTGCATATTTTTCCGAAGCACTAAACGGGCCGGAAATAGTGACCTTTCCTGCACAGGTATTTAACAAACTGATGCCTCTGCTAAAAAAAGATCCTGTTGATGCAAATGCCGTGAAGGAAGCGGCTTCCGCCCTGCTTAAGGCTTCGGAAGAGTATTTTAAAGATTATCATCAACCTACTGACAGAAAACTTTTGACTGCAATGTTCCGTATGTTTGCTGAAGATGTTACAAAAGAATATCAACCGGATATCTTTAATTTTATAACCCGGAAATTTGATAACAACTTTGAAAAATATACTGATTATGTTTTCAGTAAGTCCTTTTTTGCAGATATAGCCAGATATGCTTCATTTCTTGAAAAGCCTTCCCTGAAAAAACTGGAAAAAGACCCTGCTTTTATAATATATTCATCAATTAATGCCAGGTCACAGGAAATCAGGAAAGAAACAGAAGGGATAAGTGCACGTCTTGCCAAGGGTAACCGTTTATTTGTGGCTGCAATGATGGAAATGCAGGAAGACAGGAAATTCTATCCAAATGCAAATTCAACAGAACGTTTGACATATGGATATGTTGGAAGTTACGACCCGCGTGATGCGGTTCATTACGACTATTTTACAACATCGGATGGCATTCTCGAGAAGGATGATCCCAATAGTGATGAATTCATCGTATCACCCAGATTAAAGGAACTGTTCAGGAATAAAGATTTTGGCCCTTATGGTAAGAACGGGGTTTTAAACACCTGTTTCACAACAAATAATGATATTACCGGGGGAAATTCAGGAAGCCCGGTATTGAATGCAAAAGGCCAGCTTATCGGAACAGCATTCGACGGTAACTGGGAAGCCATGAGCGGAGATATTGCATATGAACCGGAACTTCAGAAATGTATTAATGTTGATATACGTTATATTCTTTTCATTATTGATAAATATGCCGGCGCAAAAAACCTGATAAATGAGATGAGCCTGGAGAAATAGTGTAGTATAATTTAAAGCAACATGAAATAAACACTTTAATCATTGATCCTGATAACTTTGGCTTCAATTTTTATTATAATTAATATCTGATTGAATTTCAGCAGACGGCCCGGTTTTTTGCAAAATATAAATGCTGTCGTGCTTTGCCGATAGTACCTGCGGATAATAAAAACTTCTTGTTTTGTTATATCCTGCCAGGTCACCAAAGGATATGACAAATTTGTCATTATCAACAAACCACCAGCTCTTCCCATTTTTATTCCTGATTTTTTGCAGAGTGCCTGTTTTATACCAGCCATTGAACTCGAAACCCCCATCAATTTCTGAGGGTTTAATACCTTTTTCATCTGTCAGGTATTCGACGGCCTGCCATCGTGCACGGTTCCAGGAAAGGTAATCATGTGACGCGCATATGCTGAATACACCAAATAAAAGAAGGCTTATCAGTGCAATTGACCCTGATGCTTTTGAAATATTTGTTTTATAAGGAATTAAGGTCAACATCAGCAGTGTAAATAATGGAATTGTGTATCTGTCGAAGTATGTAAAATATACTATCAGAAAAGATAAATAGCCTGTGATTATAACAGCTATGCTTAATCTGGCAACACGAATGTACCGCAGTTCACTTTCCTGAAATACTTTTTTTATTCCTGATATTTTCCAGTCAATGATCAACAATAATATCAGGCTTCCAGGAATGCTTATTAATTTAAGGAGTACGACCCATATTGCATTATTAACCTGTGGTGAGACATTATTATTAAAGTAAGCATCTTTTAATATTTTTGGCCCTAATCCGATATTATAAATGATATTCCCCCTGGGAAAATGAGTTCCTCCTATTAACAAAACAGCCACTATTAAAATTAAAACAAACAAATTGGTCAATTTAATGTGTTTGAATTTACTTCTTATTTTACCGGATAACAAAATCAGAAGGGGGAATAAAATCAATCCGCAGTATAGCAGTGATTGAACTGTTCTTGTTATTAACTGATAAAAGTCCATCGACAGTACAAAATTCATCATATCATTAAATTGACCCACATTCCCGTTTGTTCTCAGATGGTATTTCATCCATATTGAATGGAATATCAATGCAAGCAAGGACAATATAAACGGCACAGATACTTTCATTATATGTGGAATATTTTTACACCCGATCGACAATGTAACTGCAAAAACAAGTGGAATTAATATTCCCGGCTGCCTTATCATTGTTGAAACAACAGAGAATACTGCTGCCAGAATGATGTACCAGGCTTTATTTTCCCTGAGGAACATGATAAAGAAGTATACTGACAGTAACATTGATGTGACGAAGTGCACATCCGTCATAAATGTAAATGAAAGTGAAAAATATAACGGGTTAAGAAACAGCAGCAAAGAAGCAAATGCAGCGATTTTACCATTACGAGAAAGTTCCAGTATCAGCTTGTAAAAAACAAGAACCCCGATAAATCCCGCAGTTAAAGTAGATAATCTTAATACGAGAAAAGAAAACCCAAATATTTTACAGAATAAAGCGCCCCAGAAAACCTGTCCTAAAAGTGTCATCGCCTGCCAGCTATCAATTGTAACAATTCCATTTTCGCAATAATTTTTCACTAATGAAGCAAATGCCCAATCATCATTCAGGGGAAAATTGCCGGCGGGATTTACAAGAATTGCTGTAACCACATAGACAATAAACAGATATATACTGAAATTTATTCTTTTTATGAATTTAATAAACATTATTGATACCTAAAATTCAGATGGTTCAAACAAGAGTTCAAACCTAAGCAATTTGTACCGGATTTTCGAAGTAAAAGAATTAAATATCTGACGTAAACTTATGACATTATAGGTAAAATAATTTTAAACTCTGTACCCCGCCCAATTTCTGATTTAAAATTAATACTTCCCTTATGCAAACTGATACATTTTTCAACGATTGTTAAACCAATACCATTCCCCTTAACTTGTGATACATTTTTCCCCCTGAAAAATGGCTGGAAAATACCCTCAATATCATTTGGATCAATCCCGATCCCGTTATCTGTGAATTTAATCTCCACAAAATTGTTGTGAAATGAAACGTTAACTATAACTTTTTTATCATCGGAAAACTTACATGAATTTTCCATAAGATTTTGAAAGGCAGATTTCAGCATGGCTTCATGAGCAAGTACCAATAATCTGGACTCTTCCAAAGGCAGGTCATTGAAATGTAATTCTAAATTATAATCCGGATTCCTTTTTATTAGTTCTGATCCTGATGCAATTATAATATCATCAATTCTCTGTGGTGCAAGTTTTATTTCTGACTCATCTGAACTCACATGGGCAAGTGAAAGTAACTGGTTGGATGTTTGGATCAGGTTTTTTATATCTTCAAGAACAAGCGCTATTTTATTCTTGTAATATTCATTATTCCTTTCATTCATCATTGTTACCTCCAACTGTCCCATAATTGCAGAAAGCGGAGTTCTCAATTCGTGCGAGGCATTGGTAATGAACTTTTTTTGGATCATTATTGATCTTTCAAGCCTGCCAAGCAGGTTATTTATTGTCTTTGCCAGGCTTGCCAGTTCGTCCTGCTGATTGCCTTCATCAAGTCTTAAATTGATATTTGAAATAGATATCTGGTCTGTGCTGTTTATCATTTCGGAAATTGGCGATAAAGCTTTTCCCGCGTATAACCGGCCGGAAACCGTAACAACAAAAATTCCTGTGAAAAAAACTATGAATAATATTGTCCTGAGGTTATGCATTTTTTTTCCCCCGAACCTGTCTATTGCCCCGGCAAAAACTATATAGGTATTCTCTTTGCCTCTGTACTCAATTCCGGTTATTTCAAAGCCTCCCTGAGAAAAAAATATCTCCTTGTTTGTTCTGACCTTATTAAAAAGCTCATCATTCAACAAAAACTCAAGAGAGTCATTATTGCAGTATAACAACTTGTTACCTTGATTAAATATGGCAATGTTTTCATTAATTAAAGCACTTGGATTGTTGCGGTCAATTATTTTCAGGAGTGTGGAATCGACTCCTGTCACGTCAACCAACAAAACTGCAGTTGTATTGGCTCGCTCAACCAGCCGGCCTTCAAATTGGATTCTCCTGTATTTGTCCGAGAAATAATATATAGCCAACAATGATAAAAAAAATATGGAAGCAACAATAATGACAAATTGTAATGTAAGCTTATGTTTTATCTGCATAATCATTCATCTGTTAACATATATCCGATACCTGTTTTTGTCTGAATAAGTTTGTGTTCAAAGTCTTTATCAATTTTTTTTCTCAGATATGTTATATAAACATCAACAATATTAGTCCCGGTATCAAAGTTCATGTCCCAGACTTTTTCGGCAATATCTGAGCGACTTACAACATGGTCTTTATTCCTGACCAGGTATTCCAGCAATCTGAATTCTCTGGCCGTGAGTTCTATCTTCTTACCATTCCTTATTACTGACATATTATCAAGGTTCAGTATCAGGCCGCCTACCTGTATTTTGTTAATATTACTTACAATTCCTTTCGAACGGTTCGACACAGCCCTTATCCTGGCAATCAATTCTTTAAATTCGAATGGTTTAACAAGATAGTCGTCTGCTCCTGCATCAAAACCGGCAATTTTATCTTCAGTTGTTCCTAACGCAGTTATCATGATCACCGGCATACCGGGCTTATTTGTCCGTATTTCTTTACATAGCTCAATCCCGTTAATAAGAGGAATGACAATATCAAGCAATACAACATCATAAGCATTTTTCAAAGCGAATCTTTTACCTATCTGTCCATCAAAAGCAACATCCACCTCATGACCATTTTCTTCCAGTCCCTCCTTCATAAAAGAGGACAGCTTAGGCTCATCTTCAATTAACAATACTTTCATATTCTAATATTTGCATGAACAAAATTAAAGTATTCAGGTGATAATACGATATTATTTTATTTTCTAATGAAATTCTAATTTAATATTAATGAGTTTCCAATCATATTGTTATTTTTTTGTACCATAAATGATATGAATTATGTGCAGGTTTTTGAAAATTACGGTTGTATTACTTTTAACAGGCATTATCTTTTTTGCCTGCTCAAAATCAGCCGACCCTGATATACTAGCAGATTTAATCAGAAAAAATAAAGAATTAACAATGCAGATGAATATATGCGAAGAATATCAGGAAGATGTTATGAATGAGTACAATTATTACAAATCTGAATTTAATAAAATTCTTACCGGTAAAAAGAAAACCAGAATTGAAAATAACGGCTCAATATCTCTAAAAGAGAGAGAGATCACGGCAGAGATTAATAAATTATTATCTGATAATTTGGAAATGTTTGATTCGATAAAATCGTTGGTTCATTCAAATCAAAGATACATTAAATTACTCCAGTCAGGGCTAATCAGTAAACAGGATCATTTATCCGGATGGAATGTAAAAAATCACATGAATGATGGCCTGATTTCAAAATACAGTCAGAACAACCAGCAACTAAAAGAATTGGCAGATAATTTTAAAAGCATGACTGAGTCAATACAAAAATGACAGTAAATAATCAATATAATTTGAAAGGTGTACTGCTCATGGTAATTTTTTACTCCATGACATCATTTATATTTTCTCAGTCTG
>Ga0247841_10005505_pt1 | contig 20450 bp, 19 predicted proteins | sample LaCruzMarch2015__2_FD_192410 | JGI IMG/M metagenome (GOLD analysis project Ga0247841, IMG submission 192410) | Freshwater microbial communities from meromictic Lake La Cruz, Castile-La Mancha, Spain - LaCruzMarch2015_18m | ecosystem: Environmental > Aquatic > Freshwater > Lake | place: Spain... | reverse complement strand
ATTTGGTAGAGCAGCCTTTGCTGTTGTTACATCAATTATGGTCCCTAATGCTTTAGGTCCAAAAGCTTTAGGGACGATTGCCTTTGGACAGATAATTGTTCAGAATATTAGAGGTTTATTTGATTTTAATATGGGCCAAACTTTTTTCAACTTATCGGCTTCAAGGCGCCAAAGTGGTGACTTAACACGTCTGTTCATGAAAATAATAATTTTTCAAATAATTATATCTTTAATAATATTGATTCTACTCAGCTATACAAAAATCGGCAATGAAATTATTCAAGGCACACCTTTTTTAATACTTCTTTTGTTATTAGGAATAGAATGGGTTTTATATGTTTCTGGTTTATCAAATCAACTTGGGGATAGTAAAGGTATATCAAAATGGCCACAGATAATAATTCTGATTACCAACGCACTGATGGCAACAACTCTGATAATTTTAGTCTTTATGAAAAGCTTGACATTGTTTACATATTTAACAACTCTTCTTTTATTTGGTCTTCTAAATCTTTTTTTGATTATAGCTTATCTATTAAGGACGAGTTTTGATGCTATTTGGATGAGGGTTACCCGAGAAAATCTCAATAATTTTTTAAAGTCTGTATTGAAAATTTCTATACCCCTTACAATAATAGGATATTATGGAATGGGAATAGAATTTGCTGAGAGATTTTTCATACAGTATAAATTTGGTCCTGAAGAACAATCATATTTCTATGTGGCGAGTAAATGGGCATCAATTATTATCCTTTTTTCTACATCAAGTCTGCAGATTTTCTGGCAACGTCTTGTCGAATCTATTGGATCTGGAGATATAAAAAAAGCTGGCGAAATATATCTTCGGTTAGATGGATTCTTGTTTTATTTTACTCTCATTTCTGCCCTTGCATGGAGTTTTATGGGTAAGGAAATATTATCATTGCTACTCGGCAGAGATTTTGCGGAGGCAGGAAAAATTCTTATGGTAATGGCTTTCTATCCAGTATCTCAAGTTTTTGGGCAAATGGGGAGCGCCATTGCCATTGCATCCGGTAGGACAAAGGAGTTCGCTATAATTACCATAATAACTGCAACCATCGGGCTTATCATATCTTATATTCTATTAGTTCCCAAGAATTCTTACATTCCGGGGTTAGGGCTTGGTAGCTTTGGTTTGGCAATCAAGACAGCTGCATTTGGTTTATTAGCGGTACAGCCAATCACTTTTCTTAATTGCAGATATCTATCCATTTCATACGGCAAGCTTATCTTCAAAAAGATAAGCATTCTTTTAAGTCTTGCTGTCATCTTAATTATACTTACTGAATTCGGGAAACTTTTTCACTCCATGATACCAGTTATCGTTGAATCAATAGCAAGGGCAACGATCTTTTTATCCTTAGCCGTGATCCTTTTGATTGTTAAACCTGAGTTTTGTGGTGTGAATGAAAATGATATTGAAAGACTAAAAAACAACCCTATTTTTCTGCGAATAAGCAACCTATACAAAAAATGATTTTATTATGAGGTGAACACAGTGAAAGTTGTAATCTTATGCGGAGGGCTTGGAACAAGACTGCGGGAAGAGACAGAATTCAGGCCAAAACCCATGATAAATATTGGCGGCAAGCCTATTATCTGGCATATTATGAAAACGTATATGCATTACGGTCATCATGAATTCATACTAAGTCTTGGCTATAAAGGGGAAATGGTAAAAGAGTATTTTTATCATTATGAATTGATGAACAATGATGTTACGCTAACTCTTGGTCATCCCGAGAGGACACGTTTCCAGAGTACTCACGAAGAAAACGACTGGATAATAACACTTGCCGACACGGGAATAGAAACACTGAAAGGCGCACGTCTCAAGAGAGTTGAAAAGTACATAACCGATGCTGAATTCATGGTGACATACGGTGACGGTGTCTCCGATATAAACATTGAAAGGCTGATCGAATTTCATAGGAGTCACGGTAAACTTGCAACAGTGACAGGCATCAACCCCGCTTCACGCTTTGGAGAGCTCAAGATTAACGGCAATCAGGTGGAGAGTTTTATGGAGAAGCCGCAAAACGATACCGGACTTATTAACGGCGGTTTTTTTGTCTTCAAAAGAGAAATCCTTGATTATCTTAATGCTGATAAAAATTGCGATCTTGAAATAGGTCCGCTCGAGAAAATAGCAAAGGATGGCCAACTAATGGTTTATAAGCATACAGGTTTTTGGGCATGCATGGATACCCTGAGAGACATGGATTACCTGAATAAACTATGGGACGAGAACAAAGCTGCGTGGAAACTCTGGACATGAATAGAGAATTTTGGCAAAACCGAAGGGTACTGATTACCGGAAACACCGGGTTTAAGGGGTGCTGGCTGTCTCTCTGGCTTCAAATGCGTGGTGCAAATGTTGCCGGATATTCATTGTCTGTTCCAACAAAACCATCTTTGTACAAACTGTGTAATATGGAAGAAACCGTAAACACAACCATTGCTGATATAAGGAACATGGATTCGCTTAATAATACATTTAAAAAGATTAAGCCGGAAGTTGTATTTCATATGGCAGCACAACCCCTTGTCAGGAAATCATATACTGATCCTGTTGATACTTACTCAACGAATGTCATGGGAACAGTAAACCTCCTTGAAGCTGTTCGCGTTTCTGACAGCGTAAAGTCAGTCATTATTGTCACCAGCGACAAGTGCTACGAAAACAAAGAGTGGGTGTGGGGTTACAGAGAAAGCGATTCTATGGGAGGCTTTGATCCATACAGTAGCAGTAAAGGGTGTGCAGAATTGGTTACAAATGCATACAAGAATTCTTTTTTTAATGTAAGAGATTACAAAAAGCATGGAGTAGGTATTGCCTCGGTAAGGGCAGGTAATGCAATTGGCGGAGGAGATTGGGCAGAAGACAGGCTTGTGACCGATATAATGACTTCAATTATCAAGCGCCAGCCCATTTTAATTCGCAGCCCCCATGCTACTCGCCCTTGGCAGCATGTCCTCGAACCTTTGAGTGGTTATATAGAGTTAGCAGAAAGGCTTTACGCTACCGGTCAAGATTACTCAGAGTCATGGAACTTTGGGCCTTCTGATGATGACGCCAAGCCTGTTGAATGGATTGTGAAAACCTTGTGTTCGCTTTGGGGCAAAGATGCATCCTATATTATTGATACAAAGGAGCATCCTCATGAAGCACACTATTTAAAACTCGATTGTTCCAAGTCAAAGACAAAACTTAAGTGGTATCCATTATGGAATTTGGAGACAGCATTGCAGAAAATAGTCGATTGGTACAAAGTTTTTGAGAGTGGCGGTGATACAAAAAACATCACACTGGAGCAAATTCAAAATTACGAGGAGCAAAGACTGGGGGAATATGCAGAATAGCCAGTGCAGGTTTTGTGGAACACCTCTTGTGCATCAGATTGTTGACCTGGGGATGTCTCCTCTTGCCAATTCGTATGTAAGGCCGGGCGACATCAAAGGCGGCGAAATTTATTTCCCTCTGTGTGTTTATATATGCTCGAATTGTTTTTTGGTGCAAGTTGAGGAATATAAGAGTTCCAGTGAGATCTTTTCAGATTACCTTTATTTTTCATCATATTCCGACACATGGCTTGAGCATGTGAAGGCATACACGGAATTGATGGCCAGCAGGTTCAACCTTGATCAAAAAAGTCAGGTTATTGAAATTGCAAGTAATGACGGCCATTTATTGCAATTTTTCCGGCAAAAAAATATACCCGTGCTTGGTATTGAACCAGCGGCAAATGTTGCAAAAGTTGCAGAAGAAAAAGGGATTCCTACAGAAGTAACGTTTTTCGGTGTTGAAAGCGCTTCTGATTTAAGAAAAAGAGGGGTTCAGGCAGATTTACTGCTCGGCAACAACGTCCTTGCACATGTGCCAGATATTAACGATTTTGTGGCGAGTATGAAGCTTATCTTGAAACCCGATGGTGCGATCACCATGGAATTTCCCCATTTGGTTAATCTTATCGGTAAAAATCAGTTTGATACGATATATCATGAGCATTTTTCATATTTTTCTTTTACGACAGTTGAAAAGATATTTGCGAAGCATGGTATGACGCTATTCGATGTGGAGGAATTGCCGACTCACGGTGGCTCACTACGTATTTATGGAAAACATGATAATGACACAACGAAACCTATCAGTCTGCGAGTGCTTCAGATGAAACAAAGGGAGTCCGGCCAAGGATACACAAAGGTAGAATATTATTTATCATATGGAGAGAAAGTCAAGGAGACAAAAAGAAAAATATTGGAATTTTTAATAAATGCTAAAAACCAAGGCAAGAGTATAGTAGGATATGGCGCACCTGCTAAAGCAACCACGCTGCTAAATTACTGCGGCATCGGAACAGATTTCATCGATTATACGGTGGATCGAAGTCCTTATAAACAGGGGCGTCTGCTTCCAGGGGTTCATATACCTATCTATTCTCCGGAGAAAATTATGGAAACAAAGCCGGATTATATCTTTGTGCTACCCTGGAATATCAAGGATGAGATTATCAAACAGATGTCAGCGATAAAGGAATGGGGTGGTAAATTTATCGTACCAATTCCGGAAGTAACTATTTATTAATGGTATTTATCGAGACTAAATTTAAAGGACTTTACCTTATTCGGCCTGAATTATTGAAGGATGAAAGGGGTTATTTTGCAAGAACGTTCTGCGTCAATGAATTTAATAGTCATGGTTTAAATCCAAACATTGCTCAGTGTAACGTTTCTTTTAATGAAAAAAAAGGCACGCTGCGGGGCATGCACTATCAGATCCCCCCACAGGCAGAAGCAAAGCTTGTTAGGTGTACGAAAGGTTCGATATACGATGTTGTCGTTGATATAAGAAAGGGTTCCTCCACGTATTGCAAGTGGCTTGCATTCGAACTCAACGAAGAAAACAACGAGATGCTCTATATCCCGGAAGGATTTGCTCACGGTTTTCAGACCATTAAAGATGATACGGAAGTTTTCTATCAGATGTCAGAATTTTATGCTTCGGAATATGCATGCGGCATAAGGTGGAATGATCCGGCAATCGGTATTCAATGGCTTGAAGGTGAGAAATTCATTTCGCAAAGAGACCTCCAATTTCCCGATTATACTCCATGAAAAAGATACTCCTCACAGGACCAAACGGTTTTATCGGACGACATGCCATTGACTTTTTATTGTCCAGAGGGTTTGAAGTCCATGCCGTTGACATAAATCTACCAGACATAAAATCTGAGAATATTAGCTGGCATAAAGCAGACCTTCTCGATATAAATCAAATGGATAACCTGGTTGCATCGATAAAGCCTACATACCTGCTTCATTATGCATGGTATGCAGTGCCAAAAGAATATTGGACATCGCCGGAGAATATTCGTTGGGTTCAGGCAAGCCTTGAATTGCTCAGGGTATTTACAAAATACGGTGGCAAAAGGGTTGTAATGGCGGGAACGTGCGCCGAGTATGATTGGAATTACGGATATTGTTCTGAAGAAATCACACCTCTTAAACCTGCAACTTTGTATGGGACATGCAAGCATTCTCTGCAGATGATGTTGCAGGCCTATGCAAAGCAAACGGGTGTGAGTGCGGCATGGGGACGCATTTTTTTTCTGTATGGCCCCCATGAGCACCCGTCGCGGTTAATATCTTCGGTTATTCTCTCATTTTTGCGGAAGATGCTTTTTGTTCACATGGAAAACAAATAAGAGACTTTTTATATGTTGAAGATGTGGCAGATGCTTTTGTCGCCCTACTGGAGAGTGATGTCCAAGGTCCAGTAAATATCGCATCAGGCAAACCCGTTTCATTAGAAGATGCGATAAGGATCATTGCAAAAGAGTTGAATGGAGACGAATTGATTAAATTTGGGGCATTAAAGGCTTATAATGAGCCGCCATTGATTGTTGGAGATGTCGGATGTTTAGTGAATACAGTTGGGTGGTCGCCTGTGTTCAGTCTGAAGGATGGTTTACTCAAAAGCATTGAATGGTGGAAGATGCAGTTAGGAAAATGAGGTATATATGAGCCAAGAACTTCTAAAGAAAAATATAGTGAATTATAAAGACCTTGTTATAAATATTGAAGAAAGCCGGCTAAAGAAGTGTTTGAAAATGATAATGGCTGAAAATCCCGGCAGATGCCTTGATGTCGGTTGCGGTTCAGGGGAATTCTCGAGTAAATTAATTGCTCTTGGTTGGGATGTGTATGGTGTGGAACTTGTCAGCGAACAAGTTGTGCTTGCGGAGCAAAAAGGGATTAAAGCATATCAATCCAATTTGGGCGAAACCGCAATGCCTTTCGAGAGCGATTTTTTCGATCTTGTTTTTGCAGGAGAAATCATAGAGCATGTAATTGATACCGATATGTTCATACTGGATCTGCAAAGGGTTACGAAGCCGGAAGGCATACTCATTATTACAACGCCCAACCTTGCCAGCTTCGAAAACAGGATACGGTTGCTATTTGGCGTATATCCGGAATGGATGGATTATAGTCTTCAGGAAGGATGTGGCCATGTGAGGGCATATACACCAAAGGTCTTAAAGCGGCAGTTATCAAAATCAGGGTTCAAAGTCTTACGCCATCTTGGAGATTGGGTTCCTCTTTTACCGCGAAGATATATAAACGATATAAAATACCCATTTTTGGCAAAAATAGCGGATGTCTTTCCAGATCTTGCATCGGGCATTATTATCCAGGCTATCAAAATTTAATAAAAAACATGAAAACATTTTTGTATTTCAGAACATACCCTGGTTTTTCCGAGAATAATCTCTTTGCGAAAAACAAGTTTGAATTGATTGATGTATGTGTTAAATCGATGGGGTTATGCAAGACCCTGACAAATGCTTATGCAGTCATTAATAATTCAACACCGGAATTTACTGAATATTTGAACAAAAAGTTTTCCTTAATTCACCATGTGAATGCTCCATGTGATCGCACTGATTCCTGGAATAGTAAACTCGTTTATGGTGGTGTTGGCAGCTTTTTTAGAACCTATGAGTTTATTATGTCGAATAACCACCACGAGGATGATATTATTCTCATATTAGAAGATGACTATTTATTTGTTGATGGCGGTTTTGATGAATGGATTGCTGCAATAGGTTTTTTTGACGGTTTTGTCAGTCCGTATGATCCGCCTGATCGATATAGAAGAAGTGACGATGCATATGCAAAAAAAACGTCGCTATGGTTGCATGGAAGTAAGCATTGGCGTCAGATTGAGAGCACGACCTCAACGATAGGCGGAAAATTCAAATATTTCAAGAAAGCATTTTTTACAGCTAAAATACCGAGGCCAAGGATACGTCGTTTTCATCCGGGCTATTTTTTCGGGAAAGAACTTGCATCCATTGATAGGGTATTTTATCGGAGATGCCATTATTGGTTAGGGATAGATCTTTATTCTCCCATCCCTGCATTAGCTACACATCTTTCCATGGATCAGCTAAGCCCAGGGGTAGACTGGGAAAAGCGCTTCAAGGAATTAGAGCGTTGATCATGAAACGTAATGATTTTTGGCAAAACAAAGTAACCATCATAACGGGGGGCATGGGGTTTGTCGGCTCATGGCTTGCTGCTACCATTTCCTCAAAAGGTGGGAAGGTAATTGTTGTTGATCATAATATTCAGAAAAAACATGATCTTGCCATTGCGGAAGTAGAGAATCAAGTAATGTTTCTTCAAGGCGATATAACCAACTATCAGTTTGTTTCAGGCATTTTTTCAACGTATGAACCGGACTATGTTTTTCACCTAGCAGGCCAGGCTATTATCGAAGAATTTGTTTTAAATCCTTTACCTTCTTTTGAATCAAATATTAAAGGGACATGGAATCTGCTTGAAGCATGCAGGGTCAAGGGTTCTGTTAAAGGCATAGTCGTTGCTTCCAGTTACAAGGTCTATGGAAACCAGAATAATTCATGCTACAGCGAAGAATCTCCCTTGCTTGGAATCTTGCCCTATGATGCTGCAAAAATTTGTGTTGATGTGCTTTCCAGGTCTTACTATGCAGGGTTTGGTCTTCCCATTGCAGTAACGAGATGTGCGAATACTTATGGCGGAGGAGATCTCAGCTTAAGTCGAATAATACCCCAAGCCATGCATTCGTTTCTGAACGGCAAAGAGCTGGCTATACGAAGTGATGGAACACCTCAAAGGGATTATCTCTATATTAAAGATGCTGTTGCAGGGTATATTGCAATAGCCGAGGCTCTCCACAGAGAGGATATCAAGGGACAAGCATTTAACCTTGGCTCCGGGAAATCGATCAGTGTTTTGGAACTGACAAAAAAAATAGGGACAATAGTTGGAAAGGACGTTAGTTTTGCTGTACTCAAAGAAGCTCAAAACATAATCGACGATCAGTATCTTGATATCGGCAAGGCTATGAATATTTTAGGCTGGCAACCGCGGTATACGCTTGAAGCTGGTCTAAAGGAAAGTGTTGCTTGGTATAAGGAATATTTCGGAGCAAAGCGTTAATGGCACTTGATTTGAGTAGACCGGTTTCAGTTATCATTCCAACATACAATAGACTCCACTATCTTGAGGAATCTCTTGAATCCGTGCTGAATCAGACTTATCGCAACATTGAAGTGATTGTCTGCGATAATGCGTCTACAGATGGAACAGGTAAATTCTTAAAAAACAAGAATAGTGAGAGGATAAAACATATCAGGCATGACAAGATTATACCTCCACTGGAAAACTGGAACAGTTGGTCCTCGATGGCAGAAGGTGAGTTGGTAACATTCCTCCCGGATGATGATAAGCTTGAACCTTTCTTCATTGAAAAATGTGTAACTGAGTTTCTTAATAAAGAAGATACAGTACTCGTAAAGGCTGGTTGTTTCATAATAAATGAAGAATCTGAGGTAACATCGAACTATTTGCCATTCAAAGATTCATCAACTTCTGGATTCCAATTTGTTTTAGATAGATTAAACCCGAGATACTCTGAACTTTCCTTGGGATCAGGATATATGTTTCGTAAAAATGATTTTGAAAAAGTAGGTGGTTTCATTAATGCGGGATTCCCACAAATGCATTTTGTTGACGATTATCTTTGGTTTAGGATTGCCTTAAATGGTGGAGTTGTTAGATACATAAATGAAGAGTTGTGGTGTTACCGGGATCATTCATCTAATATGGCGATAGTGAATTCTCTACAGGGATTCAAAAACAGTTTTAAAGAATATGTGCCTATGCTTTTAAATTTGCTTAACCGTGATGAATCTTCTTTCTCGAAAATCATTGATTATATAAAATATGACTATGCAGAGGACCAGATTAAAGGGCGAATCCTTTCAGGGCTTGCAAGAAATAGAAGAAGAAAGTTTATCCAGTCAATTTCATACATGTATTCAAACAGAAAAATTATAATCGAGTATTATGGGGTAAAAAGGCTATTATATGAAAGTGCATTAAATTTAGCTTTAAAGATGGTAGCCTCTATATAGTTTTTTATGTCTTGTAGAAAGTAACAGTTGGGGTATGTTAATGGGGGGAAAAAAATTTAATGTCGGTATTGCTGGATATGGATCAGCGGGGAAAATCAGATCTCAATTTATTAAAAGCCATCCACAGTTAAACCTACTTGCCGTATGTGATAAAATTTTCAAAAATAAGACTAATTTATCCGATGGGACGATATGTTTAAATAATTATCAGCAGCTTCTTCAACAACCGCTTGATATCCTCTTTGTGTGTATACATAATTATTTAGCGCCTGAAGTCACGATAGCCGGATTAGAAAAAGGGTTACATGTGTTTTGCGAAAAACCGCCTGGTCGGGATATTAGAGATGTAATGAAAGTCATAGAATGCGAGCAAAAACACCCAAAACAAAAATTGATGTATGGATTTAATCATAGGTATCATGATTCAGTAAAAGAAGCGCAGAAAATTATACAGGGCGAGGAATTGGGGAAAATTATTAATATGCGCGGCGTTTATGGTAAGTCCAAAATAATTCGCTTTGATTCCGAATGGCGCACCAAACGATCGATGGCCGGCGGGGGCATACTGCTTGATCAGGGGATACATATGGTTGACCTGATGCGTATGCTTGCTTGCACTGAATTCACGAATGTTTACAGCTTTATATCAAATAATTTTTGGAATCATGACGTTGAAGATAATGCCTATGTGCTAATGCGTTCCGAAAAAGGGATTATAGCCATGTTACATTCTTCAGCCACCGAGTGGCGTCATCGATTTAACTTGGAGATTACACTGGAAAGAGGCGCGATTATCTTAGCCGGACTCTTGACAAGCACAAAAAGTTATGGTGCAGAAACAATAACAGTCGTTTATGCTTCAGAGAATGATGCTACTGATCCCCGTGAAGTGACCATCCGATATAATGAGGACAATTCCTGGAAAGAAGAAATTGATGATTTTGTGAATAATATTCTTATGGACAATAAAGTAACCCACGGTTCATCGTACGATGCACTGAAAACGATGGAATTGGTTTATAGAATTTATTGTGCCGATAGCATATGGCAAGAAGCTTTCAATATTCAGCGTCCATAAAAGGAGCGTAGTAACAGGTATGAACAATATTGACAGGTTGTGTAATACTTCGCAAAGCGCGAGTGCGTTTGCTCACAAGTACTTCAATTATTTAAATCAGGTATTGGATTCGATTAAGCCAGAGTCAATTGACAAGCTTGTGGGAGAGTTTGAGGATGCACGGGCAACCGGTAAAACGATATTTGTTGCCGGAAATGGCGGCTCTGCAACCACGGCAACAAGCATGGCGAATGACATCGGTTTCGATATCATCAAAAAATGTGGTACAGACATACCGTTCAGAGTATTAGCGCTGACCGATAACACATCAGTTATTACTGCCATTGCCAATGATGTTGGATATGAGAATGTATTCCTGAATCAACTAAAAATTCATTATCGTCAGGGCGACAGGTTATTGGCCATATCCGCTAGTGGTAATTCTCCCAATTTAGTAACCGCAGCAGAGTTGGTTAAAGAAAAAGGAGGGCGTGTCATTAGTTTTGTCGGGTTTGAGGGAGGGAAGTTGAAGGAAATTTCCGATGTGGTTGTTCATGTGAAAGCAGAAGCTGGTGAATATGGCCCAGTTGAGGATGCCCATCTTGTTCTTAACCACATTCTTGCACACTGGTTTCAGGTTAAGTTGAGATAGCAGCGAAGATTGGGGGAAGTTATGGCAACATTCGATCACATTGAAGTGCATGTTTCTGAAATAAAAAAATATTGCGACTTTCTCGTGGCTATATTTGAAGGGGGTTCATATGAGGTTATCTCAGAAAGCGGCACTTCGATGTTTACTTCTCCAGAGGGCGTCCACATTGAGGTCAAAAAGAAGAAAATTTATCAGGCACCCGAAATGAACGTATTCTGTAACCCATGTCTCCGTCGGCCGGATCCTAAAGCATTGATCTTGGGGCTTGGACTGAAAATCGAATCCGAACAGGATGCCCCATTCGGCAAAGTATACTTTTTCAAGGACCACGAAGGGGTTACTTGGCACATTAAGGATCTGCCGGAATAAGGAGGGTTATTTCTATGGCATCCAAGATTCTCATAGGGCCATCATCGTTTGCCGCAATCGACAGAACCCCCATGAACAGATTGATAGACGCCGGTTATGATGTTGTGGACAATCCCTACAAGCGAAAGCTGACAAAAGAGGAACTGTTGAATCTTTTGAAGGATGATGTCGAGGGCCTTATTGCCGGGTTGGAAACCATAGACCGGGAGGTTTTGGAGAAATCCCATATTCAGGTGATTTCCCGCGTTGGTGCAGGTATTTCCAATGTAGATATCGAAGCTGCCCGCGATCTGGGCATTCTTGTTTTCAATACCCCCGACGCCCCGACCAACGCCGTAGCAGAACTTACCATAGGCGCTATGCTAAGTTTGCTGAGGATGATTCCTCTAATGGATAAAGCGCTCCATGACGGACAGTGGAAGAAGACAATCGGTCTTCAACTCCAAGGCAAAACAGTAGCCATTATCGGCATCGGAAGGATTGGCCGCCGGGTAGCAGAGTTGCTTTCCCCCTTCGGTGTAAGGATTTTGGTTGTCGATCCCTGTGTTGATGAAAGCACCTGCGTTGGGTTCCTGAAAATTACTCTCTCAGCAGCACTGCAAGAAGCGGATATTATAACTATCCACAGCAGTGGCCACGATTGCATTATCGGGGAGAAAGAATTTACCCACATGAAAAAAGGAGCTTACTTGCTCAATGTTGCGCGGGGTGGTGTCATTTCCGAGCAAGCCCTGATAAAGGCCATCGAAAACGGAACCGTGGCCGGAGCATGGCTCGACACCTTTGAGGAAGAACCCTACAAAGGTCCACTATGTAATTGCCGGAATGTCATTTTGACGCCTCATGTGGGGTCTTATACGGCCGAGTGCCGCCTTCAGATGGAAAACGAAGCAGTAGATAATCTACTCAATTATTTAAAGAATCAAAAAGGCGAAAGATCATGAAAATTGATTTTCAAGGACAAACGGTTCTCGTGACAGGCGCGACCCGGGGAATGGGGAAACAGTTTGCAGATGACTTTGCCAAGCTCGGCGCCAATCTAATCTTAACTGGGACCGACAAGGATAAGATAGAAGCGCTGAACCAAAAGGCAAAACATGACAAGCAGGCGTCCAGAAAATACTATGCCGTAGATTTTGCTAATGCTGAAAGCACAAAATATTTCATCGAAGTTATTGAAGCCTTTGAACGAATTGACGTGTGTGTCAATAACGCCGGGATCAATCGGATCAACTTCATTGATGAGACATTGCTGGAGGATTGGAAAGATATTCTAAGCGTGAACCTTGAGGCGCCTTTCATGATCTCCCGTGCCGTTAGCCGGCTGATGAAGGAAAAACGATATGGACGGATCATCAATATTGCCTCGATTTTCGGGGTCATCAGCAAGGCCAAGCGATCCATATATTCGACGACAAAGTTTGGCCTCCGTGGGCTCACGGTTTCCTCTGCTATTGAGCTTGCGCCTTATAATATTTTGGTTAATTCGATTTCGCCAGGTTTTGTGAACACTGAGCTTACAAAAAAAAATCTAAGCTCTTCAGAGATAGAGAATCTGGTCACACAGGTTCCCATGGGTCGCTTTGCCGAGACTGAGGAGATCAGTAGAGTAGTTCTCTTTTTGGCAAGTTCTCTAAATACCTACCTTACGGGGCAGAATATTGTTGTAGATGGTGGATTTGTCAATGTTTGACTCTTTGCACATCGTATCTCTCTTCCGAAATTACGACGTCCATTTCGTCCCTGGTTTCGCACGGCTTCTTGAAGGACTTGTTGATCAACATGCGTTTTTCGTCGTAGATGCTACTGTATGGGACATACATGAAGAAACGTTAAAGAGCATCATTCCAGGCGAGCGACTTCTCATTTTAGAAGCAAGTGAGAACAACAAGACGCTCGACAAATGTCAGGAAATTATTGAGACCCTTGTTGCCAGGAAGATGCGGCGCAACGAGCGGCTTGTAGCGTTAGGTGGTGGGATCATTCAGGATGTAACTGCCTTCAGTGCATCCATCATCTATCGTGGCATCGAGTGGGTATTTTTCCCAACAACCCTGCTCGCCCAGGCCGACAGTTGCATCGGAAGCAAGACCTCAATCAACCTTGGCGACAAGAAAAACCTTGTTGGCAATTTTTATCCGCCCTCGGATGTGTTCATCGATGCGGCATTTCTTAATTCCCTTAGCGTCGATGACATCAAGTCTGGTATCGGAGAACTCCTGCACTACTACCTATACGCCGCAAGCCCTCTTTTCGATGAACTGATAAGGAATTACTCAATGATAATCCGGGACCGGAACCTTCTTATGAAGTTCATCCGGGAAAGCCTCAATATCAAGAAATCTGTCATTGAAGTTGATGAATTTGATAAAGGGGAGAGGAATAAGTTCAATTATGGGCATACCTTTGGCCATGCCCTTGAGACCATGACCAACTATGGCATCAAACACGGCCAGGCGGTGACAGTGGGGATGGATATTGCTAATTATCTCTCGGTTAGAATGGGATTGCTGGATCAGCCTCTGTTAGAAGCAATGCATGCGAAGTTAGCTGTGAATTTTCCCAACTATGACATCGGGCAGTACGATATGGAGCCTTATTTTGATGCACTTGCAAAGGATAAGAAAAATATCGGCAGTAATTTGGGGTGTATTCTGTCCGAAGGTCCTGGTCGCTTGATCCGTCAACAGGTACCTTTTGATGACACCCTCAAAAATATGATCAGAACATATTTTTCAGGTTGTATATCATGAGAGTTCTAAATATGGATAAATTATCACCTAAGGAAAACAGAACACTTAACGAGGTTGCTGCTGAAATAAGGCATGATTTCAATAGTCTTGTTGAAAGTGTAGGCCGTGAGCATGAAAATAACATAGATTGGATAGTTAGCAGTATTGCGAGTAGAAACAAATACCTGAGTCCTCTTTTTTTAAGGTGCTGTTATCTGGCATTGATCAAACGAATAATTGAAAGTGATCAGGATATTGGACAGGTTAGGCTGTCGGACCGTGCATTATCAAAGGTGTTTAGAGCATATTTCAAAGAGAACGGAATCGGTATTTCTGTTGTCTGCACTGAAAGCATTTTTGCCCGGATTAAGAGAATCCTGACTCCGTTTTATCATTTTGCTGTTGCATTAGTGTTACTATTCTTAAGGTTTATAGGTCGATCAAGAGCCGGAAAAACGAAAACTCAACTGTCTGAACCAATTACTCTACTGGATACCTTCGTGATCAAAAGCAGCATCGGAGAAAGTGGGAGCATCTATAAAGGGAAATATAAAGACCGTTATTACACGGGGTTACTGGAAAATATAGGTGAAAAAGACAAGAGGACCATTTTCTATTATCCGGTGCTTATTGGCTTTAGGAATCCCCTAGAGGGTTTTAGACTAATTAGAAATTCAAAAGATCGCTTTATTATTCCGGATGACTTCTTAAATATTTCGGACTATCTTTTTATATTACTTTACCCAATCAGAATATTGAGTCTTAAGATCCCAGGTACATCGTTTTTAGGGTTTGATGTTACCCCAATTTTGCTACAGGAAAGAATGTGCACTTGCTGTAATTCTTCATCACTTGGGGGATTACATAACTATCGCTTTGCATTTAGAGTTTCCCAAGAAAATGTGCAGGTTAGACTCCTCGTGGACTGGCATGAAAACCAGGTCATCGATCGTGGAATGATTGCAGGATTTCGGCGTTTCCATCCCAAAACCCCTATTATAGGTTACCAAGGGTATATAATTTCTAAGAATCTTCATCTATATATATATCCTACCCCGCAAGAATATCGCAGTCAGGCAGTTCCACATAAGATTGGCGTGATTGGAAAGGGGCTATTGAGCGATATTCAGGAATTTTGTGATGATTTTGAAGCTGTAGTAGCACCCGCTTTCAGGTTTAATAAAGTTTGGGAAAAACGAAAAAATATGCCTGATCCTAATATGTTCAGTATTTTAGTAGCCCTGCCCATTGGTCTAAAAGGTTCTGCCAATATTTTAAGGCTACTTGTATCGATCCTTGGTAATCTTGGAAATAATTATTTCATGTTTTGGATAAAACCGCATCCATCGGTGATGCCTGAACAGATAAGAGGGTTGCTTGATGGAAAATTCCCAGATGTTTTTCATATCAAGACGGGGGATTTCAATAAGCATATCGAGGGTGCTAATTTGCTTATCGGAAATGCCTCGAGTACTTGCTTAGAGGCTCTCGCAAAAGGGGTCCCAGTAATAATCATAGGTGACAGTAACGGTATTATAGAAAATCCAATTCCGGAAGGTATACCTGCTGTTATGTGGAGAGTTTGCAGCACGGAGGATGAATTGATCTCAGCGGTTCGATTTTTTCAGGGTCAATGCGCAACTGCCTTCGAGAAATATGCAGAAATTGGCCGGCAAATTAAAGAAGATTATTTTGAACCTGTTACAGTGGAAGGATGCAGGCGATTTCTTGGCATTGAATCCATAAAAGAACTAAAATAGGAGAATAAATAAATCATTATGAAAGTATGTGCACTAATGCCAATGAAAGATCATAGCGCGCGTCTGCAAAATAAAAATATTACTTCATTTGGCGATAAACCTCTTTTTTATCACATGGCATCTGTTTTACGACGATCTAAATATATCGATAAAATTGTCATTAATACGGATAGTGAAAGAATTATTGAAATGTTGCATAATGACTTCCCCGATATTATTGTTATTAAAAGACCTCTGCATCTTATCGGTGATGAAATTTCTATGAACAGTTTAATAGAATACGATATGGGAGTAGTAGACGGGGAGCACTTCCTTCAGACTCATGCAACGAACCCCCTGCTTACAGCAGAAACAATCGATATGGCCATTGATAGATATTTTCAAGAATTAAAAAATGGATATGATTCTGTGAATTCTGTAACGAAGCATCAAAAAAGGTTTTTTGATGATAATTTCAAACCAATAAACCACGATCCAGACGGGTCTATGCAAACCCAACTTCTGAACCCCATATATGAGGATAATTCTAACTTTTACATTTTTTCAAGGGATAGTTTTAATAAAACAAAGAAAAGAGTTGGGGAAAGATGTTTTTTCTTCGAGGTTGATAAAAATGAATCTATTGATATAGATGATGCTTCAGATTTTTTTATGGCTGAAGCGTTATATCATGCAAGGAATAAGCTAAAAGAACACAATAACATGAATGATTCAGCGGTAAAAGAAATGCAAGGTACGGGTTTAGGGGGTTGGATTACAAGACCAGATGAAGCAATTGCAGAAATAATGGCAAAATCAGGGTTATTTAAATGGATTGCTGTTGACCTCGAACATACAGCGATTTCAATTAGCGAAGCAGGGAAGCTTATAAGAGTTCTTGATTTATGCGGAGTAGAACCTTACGTAAGGCTATCAGTAAATGATCCGGTACAGATAAAAAGAGTCCTTGATGCAGGTGCGCGCGGTATTATTGTTCCGATGGTTAATACTAAAGAAGAAGCCTTAGCGGCAATAAAAGCTTGTTTTTATCCAATAAAGGGTAATCGAGGGATAGGATTGGGCCGTGCTCATGATTATGGTATCGGATTTGAAAAATATCTTAAAGAAGTTGAACCTTACATAAAAGTTATTGTTCAAATCGAAAATATCAAGGCGGTAAACAATATAGAGACTATATTTTCGGTAAATGGAATTTACGCTTACATGATTGGTCCGTACGACTTATCTGGTTCATTAGGAAAATCTGGTAATCTTGAATGCAATGAAATGAGAAATGCCATAGAGATAGTCAAAATATCTGCGATTAGGCACAATATAATGCCAGGAATTCATGTTATAGAGCCAGATCCAAGAAAAGTACGATCAATAATTCAAGATGGTTACAAATTTATAGCGGTAAGTTTCGATACCATGATGTTTGCACGACAATTACAGAAAATCATGGAAGAATTGTAAGAAGAAATGAACATAAATACTCACGAAACCGCTATTCGCTTCAGCATTGTTATTCCTGCTTATAATGCCAGCCAATTTATCAATAGAACGCTTGATTCTCTTGCAAACCAAACCTACACTCACTATGAGATTGTAATAACGAACGATGGTTCGACCGACAACACAGAAGAAATTATCAGGCAATTCATTGTCTCCCACAAAACTCTGCCGATCCATCTCGTTTCTCAGAAAAATAAAGGTATTGCCAGTGCAAGAAATAACGGGATCTTTAGAGCTCAAGGCAACTATATAGCCTTCCTTGATGCTGATGACTGCTGGTATCAAAATAAACTAGAAAAGGTGATTGAAACTATTAGAAATAATCCTCAGGTCGATGTTATTTATCACGACGAAATGGAGATAAGAAACAGCGGGGAAAAAAGACAATCACAATACGGCAAAGTAAAAGATCCTGCGTATGATGAGTTGCTTTTTAACGGCAACAAGCTTTCAACCTCCGCCACAGTTATTAAGCGGGAATTGGTTCAGAAGCTAGGAGGATTTTCTGAAAATATGGATTTTAATAGCGCCGAAGACTATGATTTCTGGTTAAGGTTGGCTAAGCATGGCGCCATATTCTTCTATTTACCAATTGTTCTAGGGGAATATCACAGAGTAACTGATTCCGTAAGTATGAAGATAGTATACCATGGAAATAATAGTTTTAAAGTGATTGAACATCATATCAATGAAATGATGACTAATGGGGAATACCCAAAACATTATTTGCAGAAGAAACTCAATAAGCTTAGATCCAAGAACTTCTTAGGCATGGGAAGGGCTTTTTATAGAAATAAAGATTATAGGAAAGCCCATCAATATTACTTGAAATCCCTTAATCATAGGCCTTTTTGGTGGAAACCTTATGCAGGATTAATCCAAAATATAATTTATCAGCTAATCTAAATTCAAGAGATGCACTATTTCAAAATAATCAGTAATTGAATATGGGAATATCAGTTTTCCGTCTGTTAAAAAGCATTGTGCACTTATTGATCATCGTCCAGATTTTGTATATTTTTTAAAGGAAACCATGCAATTAGAGCATTTTTCATCAGTTAAAACGAAAAATAAATTTTATGATTTCAATTCCTTATTGAAAGTTGCCAACGTCCTTGTGTTCATACTAAGCGTCTATTTTTACCAAGTAAAAGGCCCTAATGAATATGTAAATACATTTACGCTTGCACTTGCAGGCATGCTTGCCATAGAGAATATAGGAATGCTCTATTACGAAAAAAAAAGAACTAATCCATTTATTATCATTCTTGTTTTTTTGACCACTTTCTTTTACATAGCTCGGGTTGCCACACTTATTGCTATTCCGAAATCATTTATATTGGAGAGGGCATTAGTTACATCGCAAGAGTTGAACTATGCACTTATATTTATTCTTTTTTGTAATGCTTCAATGTTTCTTGGATTTTATATTAGTGAAGTAATTTATCTAAAACAAAAAACAATCCTTACAGTAGCTGAGCCCTTTCCAAAACTTCGCAATCTTTCAATAATTTTAATGATTGTTGTATTATTAATATTTCTGGGTAGTATAGGGATGTCAAATGCATGGTCTGGTTCTATTACGGCAATATTTTTTAATCAACATGTCATTCTCTTATTCTCATTCGTTTTTTTTTGCTATTATTACAGCAAAAATCCTCATATATTTAAGTGGTTCATAATCTTGCTTATTGCAAGTTTAGCATTTTTATTGACTTACGCTGGTAGTCGTGCTGGAATTCTTACAATAGGCTATTTAGTACTTATTGCAATATTAGTAGTAAAACAAAGGGTTCTAATCAGCAAAAAAACTCTTTTGATTTTAATAATATTGGTACCAACTTCCATATTTTTTTATATTATAGCAACATTCAACCGTAGCCTTGAAGAAAAAGAAACTAATGTTATTAAATTGTTGGATATGGTTGATGAAGAATTCTCTTCTGCCAATGGATATTTGGAACAGAAAATGGGCTTAGTATTTGAGAGAATAGGTTTTCTTGATTATTCAACAGCTTTAATGGCAAGAAAAGAAATATATTTGGATATTATAAATGTTGAGTATTATACATTAAGTATCATTGACAATGTCTTGACTCCAGGGTTCGATATTTTTGATACACCAAAAGCATCTCATGCCCTTGGATATCTTGCCGATGGAAGAGAGATTCCTCCTAAAGAGCAAATTTCATTAGCTTATCAATCCGATCAAATGGGGATATACGGAGAATATTATGTTATGTTTTTAGGTTACACTGCGCTTGTTGCATTTTTTTTCTTGGCAGCTATCTTTCAATGGACATATTACGCTTTTGGAACAAGCAATTTTCTTATTTCATGCCTTTACAGAGCTTTACTGCTAAATATTTTTTATATGTATATTAACAGTTATGGCACTGATTGGATGGTTTTTGAACTTGTTAGCACAGTCTTCACAAGTTTTCTATTTATGCGATTTTATGTGTATAGTAAGGAAAGGAAAGAGCTAATCCAAGAGTCGTGATACGCCTACTTTTACCCTGGCAGGTAAAATTAATGGTTGGGCAAAAGATTTGACTCGTTTGTTGTCCATTAATATTGGGTTCTTTGGATTACTCGCTAAGTTTCATGTCCATGATTCATTCTCTATTGGCGGCGGCCACTACTCCACTGCGTCTAGGTAACAAACTGCTGCGGCGAGTAGGGGTAAAGTCCGACGCACGAATGAGGGTACTTTTGTATCATGATATAGCCCCGCAGGAGCAGGAAAGATTTGCTGCTCAATTGCACTGGCTGGCCCGATCGTGGACTTTTGTTTCACCGCATCAATTCGCGGCTATGATGAGAGGAGGTGCGCCCATTAAAGGCGCGAACTTGCTCCTGAGTTTTGACGATGGTTTCGCCTCCAATCGCAAGGTG
>Ga0247841_10005503_pt1 | contig 20456 bp, 17 predicted proteins | sample LaCruzMarch2015__2_FD_192410 | JGI IMG/M metagenome (GOLD analysis project Ga0247841, IMG submission 192410) | Freshwater microbial communities from meromictic Lake La Cruz, Castile-La Mancha, Spain - LaCruzMarch2015_18m | ecosystem: Environmental > Aquatic > Freshwater > Lake | place: Spain... | reverse complement strand
TAACAAATTGAAATGAACCAGGATTTTGCCATAAAAGTCGACCATATTTCAAAAACATTTGAAATCCCCCAGGAACAAAGAAATACCATCAGGGAAAAGCTTATCGGGTTTCGGAAAAAGACGATATATGAAAAATACAATGCGCTTGAAGATGTTTCCATGGAAATCAGGCGGGGAGAGTTTTTTGGCATTATTGGAAGAAATGGAAGCGGTAAATCAACCTTGTTAAAAATTCTGGCTGGCATTTATACGCCTGACAAAGGATCGGTCGCGGTGAACGGACAGATCTCTCCTTTCCTTGAACTTGGCGTAGGTTTTAACCCTGAACTTTCGGGAAAAGATAACATTTTTCTGAATGGCACCATCCTTGGGCTTACTTTTAAAGAGATTGAAAAGAAGTATCCTAAAATCATCGAATTTTCGGAATTGGAAAGGTTTATACACCTGAAAGTAAAGAATTACTCAAGCGGGATGCAGGTAAGGCTTGCATTTTCGGTTGCAATCCATGCAAATAAGGAGATCCTGCTGATGGACGAAGTATTGTCGGTTGGTGACAGCAATTTTCAGACAAAATGCCTGACGGAATTTATCAACTACAAACACCAGAAAAAAACAGTTATCCTTGTGACCCATGATCTGGGCGTTGCACAAAAGTATTGTGACCGGCTCATGTTGCTTCGCAGCGGTAAAGATGTTATGACGGGATATGCAAAGGAAGTTGCATCGGAATATACCTTGCAGAACATGTCGGACGAAGAACGCAGGATTTATCAAAAAACACTCCAAAAAAATGTCAGCGAGATTGTTATTGAAGATCTTAACATAGATCCTGTTATTATTGAAAAAAACATAGTTAATAAAGCAGCCACCATTGAGAAAATTGAGTTTCTTGATGAAAGCAGAAATCTAAAGAATGTTTTTAAAACCGGCGATGATCTGATCGTCAGGATATGGTTTACAAAACATGAAAATGTGGATAAGTTGAACTTTGGGGTAGCCATTTATTCTATGGAAGATTATTTTATTTTTGGTATAAACACCCTTTATGACAATATCGATACAGAAAAAATAGTGCAAAACGGGTATTGTGATGTTCATTTCAGGCGAATCAACCTGGGAACAAACAAGTATTATATCAGAGTCGGCATTTACGAAGATAAGGTTGAAAAGCTGGTTGATTTTGTTGATCAATCTGCCGAATATTTCCAGGTACAGGCATTCAATCTGAATACCGGAATTGTGCACCTGGATTATGAATGGATATAATTGAGCTCTATTTCCTGCCGATAATTTTCTTCATGATAAAGAAGATTGGAGCCAGCAGAAATTTTCCGGTTTTCCAGGTATAGGAGTTGTAAATGGTGGCAATTTGCTGGTTTTTTAGATTGATTTCACCGTTCAGTATTGCCATTGAGTTATCATACCTGGTTACGGTGTCCCTTAAATACAAATCTTTATCAGTTATTGTGTTGGAAAGGTTTTCAATGAGATTGTTTTTTAAGTCGATGACCTGCATGAATTCTGTCTCTTTTTGCCTGAAGAGTTCCCAAAATGCCCGCTTTTCTTCCTGCATGGATAGAATGGTATCCTCGTAGCCACCCTTAAGTTTATTAATCGTATCGGCATTTTCGGCCTTCAGCGTATTGACAAATAGATCATGTTCATGTGTCAGGTTTCTGATGGTCTCAAGATGTTCGGTTCTCAGATTGGTTAGAATCTGAGCATGCTCTTCATTTAAATTAATTAAAACCTGAGCATGCTCTTCCGTTAATTTGGCTATTATCAGCGCGTGTTCTTCTTTTAACCTACTGATTGCTAGTTCTGACTCAGTTTTAAGTTTAGCAATATTGGAGGAATATTCTGCTCTTAAGTTGGTGTGAAAGTTTTCCTGTTCTGCTTTAAAATTTGAAAATACCTCCTCAAACTCCGACCTTAGACTGACAATCGATATTTCATGCTGTTTTTGTATCTCAGTAACCGATTCAGAATGTTCCTTTTTCTGGTTTGCAATTTTTTGTTTCAGGCTTTCGGTTTCTTCTTTTAATTCATGGATATTATTTACATATTCATTTTCCCGATAACGGGCCATGGGGTAATAAAACTGAGAGGTGGCGTGGTAAAGATTTGCATCGTGTACATCAAGCTGGAAATATTTGATCACGTTGTCAGGAAAGTCAAGGTGAAGTGCATAATCGCCACCTTCTGACGATTTGCCCCCGGTCATAAAAAAGGCTATTATCTTGTCAATGTAAGAGAATTTGTATTTAGCCCAGCATCGTATGTTATAGTCCCAGTCGGAGGTCACCTTGTATTTGGTTTCAAAATAGCCCACTTGCTTGATTACGCTTCTGGGATAAAAAATACTTTGATGGCAAATATTCCACCTGAACAATTTCTCCAAGGTAAAAGGGCCGTCATAAATGCTGCCATCCTTGGCCCATGGGGCATCCCCTTTGATGATTACATTTCCATAAACCACCTGCTCCTCCTGGAAGAGCCCCTGGTCATAAAGGTCTTCCAGTACCTGCTTATCATAAAAGGAATCATCGGCTCCCAGGAAGAAAATCCAATCACCCGTGCAAAGATCCAGTCCCTTGTTCATGGCATTGTAGATACCAGAATCCTTTTCGGTTAGCAACCGGATGTTTTTATGCAACTTTTGGTACCTGCGGATGGTTGGAAGCGTTTTATCTTTCGACGCGCCATCCACGATGATGTGTTCAATGTTTTTATACGTTTGTTTTGCGACAGATAAAAGGGATATTTTAATGGTCTCCCCGGTATTAAATGTCGGAGTAATGACGGTGATTTTTGGCAGAACCATATCTATCTGTAATTAAATACCTTTGTCTGAAAGAAAATTATTGCCTGTTTTAAGAGGTTCCAAACAGCAGCGGAACAAAGTTAACGATTCTTCATTAACATGAGTGGCCTCTGATTCAGAATTTCTATTGATTAGAGATGAAAGACACGCAGGGATTTATTTCGTTTCAATCAGAATTGCAAATAGATGAATGCCTGTTCCTTGTGTGAAAAAAGGAACAGGGAAATAAAAATAACATAATAAGCAGCCCATCTGACATATACAGGAACCTTTATCTTTCCCGGTTGAAGTGCATATTCTTTATTTCGCTGAAGCCATTCGACCAGAAAAAACAGCATGATAATTATTGCGCTTCCGGGTGTGACCACATTTGGCAGACTGAAAACTGTGGAATGGCATATCCCTTTGAGGTAAATGAAAGCCTTGTCAATGGTGTCAGACCTGAAAAAGATCCAGGAAATTAAAACGATGCTTAAGGTGAAAACCCTGTCAAAAAGTACAATAAAGAAATTATTATATTTCAGATTCCATCGTTTTAACAAGTTTTTTCTTGGGATTTTCAGTGCCTGGTGGAAAATTAATGCTGCACCATGAATGAGTCCCCATGCTAAAAAGGTCAGGTTGCTGCCATGCCATAAACCTGTCAGCAACCAGGTGATTGATATTCCTATAATATAGATTACCAGATCGGTTTTAATGAACCAAACCCTGTAATTCTTAAACCTTCTGGATGTTGCATAGGCGATGGGTAAAAAGACATAGTCTCTGAACCATCCCGTGAGGGAGATATGCCAACGCCTCCAAAAATCGGCAATATTCCCGGCGAAATAGGGGAATGCGAAGTTTCTCATCAGCTTAAAGCCAAGCAAAGCGGCAACGCCAATTGCAATTTCAGAATACCCAGCAAAATCAGCATAGATCTGTACGGCATAGTAAATGCCTCCGAAAAGCAAGGTGCTGGCCGATTGGGTATAGGGGTTGTTGAATATTTCGTTGACAAAAACAGCACATTGATCGGCAATGACAATTTTCATAAAAAGCCCCAGAAGGATTCGCCTCAAACCTTCAACAGAGAGGTTATAATCGAAATTCCGAAGGTTTTGAATCTGAGGCAGGAGGGAAAATGGGCGTTGAATAGGCCCTGCCAGGATAATGGGAAAGAAACTAAAACTGAGCAGCACTTCGATGAAGTTTTTGCCAGCCTCCATTTTGCTCTGATACACATCAACAATATAACTGATGGAGAGGAAGGTATAGAAACTTATACCCAGTGGCAGCACAAACGACATTGCCGGAACCAGGATGGGCATACCAATCGCCTCAAGCAGTATTGCCAGATTATCCAGAATAAAATTTATATATTTAAAATATACCAGTACGCCGGTATTAAGAATCAACCCGCAAAAAAACCAGAATCGTTTACTGCGTTTATGCTTAAGACGCTGCATGGTAAGCGCCAGAAAATAATTGGCGACAGACAAGGTAAAGAGGAGAAGGAGGAATTTCCAATTCCACCATCCATAGAAAACGTAACTTGCAATAAGCAGAAATGAATTTTGGATGATCCGATTCCTGCCGGCAGCGAACCAATAGATAAAAAAGACCAGTGGAAAAAAAACTGCAAATGATATGGATGTGTATAGCATGGGTAACGGATAATTTGAATTTGAACGTTTTATCGGGGAACTGTGTGCATTGCAATGCCCTTCTCATGATTCCAGACCTCCTTGTACAGGATGTCATAGATAACCCAGTTAAAATGTTCAATGTCATAATAATTATCTTTATTGCCGGTATAGTCATTGAGATAATCAAAATCATAGGTCTCACCCAGCGATCTGATGTCTTTTTTGAAGCGCTTCATTTCTTCTTCCAGGCCAGCCTCCCTGGCGAGATCATTAATTTCCCTGTAATTTGGAATGATCACAAAGACAAGAGCTATATTGTTTCGGGCACAGTATGCCGAGATTTTTTTCAACCCCTGATAATAGTCATCGGGATATTTGTAAAGGTCGAAAGTTTTTTTCTGCTCTTGAACTTTCAAGTCCCAAACTTTCTGTAAATCAGGACTCCTGTCATTGAATGATCTTTTACCAGGAGGAATTTGTGTCCCCATTTTATCTGTATGAGCCCATGTGATTTGTTTCTTCTCTAATGCTAATTTTGCAATGCACGCTGACTGTCTGATAAAAAGCGAACTTGTAAATAATGGATAAACTTTAGTGCGAATTTCCATTCCTTCAGCGAAAAGATCCCTTCGCCATGAAACACCATAGTTGTGAAAACTTACTGCCATATATACTTTTTTCAACGTTACGCGTTTGCTTGCATACCAGAAGAGGCTGATATTTGTGCCACAATCACCCCCTGGTATACCAAAATTGTAATAATCCAACCCTGTCAATTGTTTTAGCGTATCACTGCTTATCCCAGTCACCCTGGAGTCGCCCAGAATGATATTTTTGCATCTGGAACGATTATATTCCGACAATTTCCACAACATTGTTCCCAGCATGCTCATCTGCGGATCCCGGTAATAAGACCGAACCTTTTCTTTGTTGCTGACCATGCTTATGAAACTGAAATAGTTAAAAGGATCTGTCAGGACGAAAAAGCTAATGTAAATTGATAAGGGGATAATAAAAAGTAATATTCGAAGAATGAATTTTTTCATCTGACAAAGTTGCCAAATTTTCTGGAAATAGGAACATTTGGCATTCACTTCATGGCAGCTAAAAATTATTGCAGAATTGGACAATGCCATTCAACTCAATATCAAGGAGCTGGCAGAGGCTTTAGAACTCGGACAAAAAGAAGCGGATGTACTGATAAAGAAGAACTGTAAGTAAAGTATTTTACCTGTTTCAGCTTTGAGTTGATAAGATGATCTTCATAATTCACCTATTTTTATTTCTTGAAATTCTCTGAAATACACTATTTTTGCAACCGTTTTTAATCGGAAAAGGGCTAATTGAATGAATGATGCACGATTAATTGCCTTTTATTTACCCCAGTTTCATCCGATCCCTGAGAATGATGCATGGTGGGGGAAAGGGTTTACCGAATGGGCAAATGTAGCCGCTGCAAAGCCTGCATTTCCGGGGCATTATCAGCCACATCTCCCAGCCGATCTGGGTTTTTATGATCTGAGACTGGCCGAGACCCGGGAAGCTCAGGCGAGGTTAGCCCAGGCGCATGGGATTTATGGTTTTTGTTACTATTATTACTATTTCAATGGCAAACGGTTGCTAAACAGACCGTTGGATGATAACCTGGCTTCAGGGAAACCAGATTTCCCATTTTGCATCTGCTGGGCCAATGAAAATTGGACCCGTAGATGGGATGGTAACGAAGCACACATCCTGATAGGGCAGCAGCATTCGCATGAAGATGATGTAAATTTTATTTATCAGTTGGTCCCGGTATTGCAGGATAAACGCTACATCAGGGTCAACAACAAATTATTGCTGCTCGTTTACCGTGTAGACCGGATGCCGGCTCCTCAAAAGACTGCAAAAACTTGGCGAAATATTGTCAAACAGGAAATCAATGAGGAATTGTATCTGTGTGCTGTCAATAACTTTGTAAAAGATATCGACCCTGCCGTGATAGGATTTGATGGCACTGTTCAGTTTCCACTCGACTTTCATCCCAGCTCTCGTGTAGATATTGAACTTTTTGCCGAAACAAACGGGTTAAATATTGAGGATATCAAAGATAATTGGATCATTGACTACCCTGCCATTGTTAATCATATGATTAACCTTGAAAAGCCTGGTTATAAATTCTTTAGGGGTGTTTTTCCTTCATGGGACAATACGCCGCGAAGGCAAAGTTCAAGCGCCATTTTCATCAATTCATCCCCTGAACTTTACAAACTTTTCTTGAAGGCTACCTTGGCATTGACCCGTACCGAGCATGTTGGGGATGAGCGGCTCATATTCATCAACGCATGGAACGAATGGGCTGAAGGAGCGCACCTGGAGCCGGATCAGAAATATGGCATGCGCTGGCTGGAAGCAACAAAGGAGGCGCTGACCGAGGAAGAAGATATTGCTGATGCCATTGAAGTCCTCAAAAGCAATTGTACAATTGCCAGCCAGATAAGGGTTTCTGATGGACAACCTATACCAAACAAGCAATACAAGCAGTTTGAAACTCCATTATCCCAAGAAGTGGATGTTATTCTAAACTCCATGACATTTAAAGTCGGCAGAACGATCATGTGGTTCCCAATCAGGCTCCTAAATCTTTTTAATCGGTTGAAGACCATGAAAAATGAATAACAGGCCAAAAATCTTAGTCGTCTCTTACAATTTTCCACGACCTGATAAAAGCTCGGGAGAAATGAGGTTTGCAGCTATACTTGAGATCTTATCGGGTTTTTGGGACTTGGATTTTTGTGTGGCCAATTCTCATGTGGATTGGAACAGTGGGGATGAGTTTATTCCATATATAGAAAAGCTTGAGCGCGTGGGGATACGGGTAATAAGGCCTACGAAGGATGCGTTTAGCAACGCCATCAAGAATAACCAATATGCCGGCGGTTATTTCAATCTTTTCTGGATTGCAGAAGAGATGATGCCCCTGTTTAAAAAGGAATTGCCTGGTGCATTTACCATCGTTGATTCTGTTGATGTGCACTATGCGAGGGAAGAAACCCAGGCAAAACTCGGTGCTATTGAAATGTCGCAGGTATTGAAAACAAAGATGAGAGAATTGGGAATTTACAGATCAGCGGATGTTGCAATAGCTGTCAGTAAAGACGACCTTTATACGCTAACAGTAAAAGAAGGGCTGAATAATGTATTTCTGATACCCAATATTGTAAAGGAGTATCCCAGGATCCCGGGAAAACGCAATCCGGTCGTAGTGTTTATTGGCAGTTATGCTTGGTATCCAAATCCTGACGCTGTTGTATGGTTCACAGAATTGATATGGCCAGCCATTTATGCTGTAAACCCCAAGGCTGAATTTTTAATCATTGGAAGCGATCCTACACCTGAAGTGATTGCATTGGCAAATGTCCCAGGGGTCAAAGTACTTGGGTATGTTCCTGAGACGAAACCTTACCTGGATATTGCAGCAGTTTCTGTTGCACCACTTCGTGTAGGAGGCGGAATGAAAGGAAAAGTGAACGAAGCCATGGCCCACGGTATCCCGGTTGTGGCAACCAGCATCGGAGCCCAGGGTTTTGAAGTAGTAAATGGGAAACAGATGATGATCGCCGACGATCCGGCAGAATTTGCAGCCTGTGTTATTACATTATTAAAAGATGAGGTGAGACAGCGTAAGATGGGGATAGCCGGGCAGCAGCTTAATTCAGCTATTTGTTCTCGGCAAGCCGTGACAGAAAAAATCAGGGAAATTGTTCTACATTGCTCAGTGTCTGTAATTCCAAAAAATAGCAGGCCGTTTCAGATTCTGCTCGTTCCCATGTCAACAAAAATATCGTTATTCTTCAAAGATATCGGATATGCCATACAATTGCTACGACGCGAGGGAATCCTTTCATTTTTCAGGCGTACCTGGTTATATATGCACGGGCAGCGAATTCCTGTTAGTACCCGGGTAAAGAATCCATTACCAGTTGTGACAGCAAGGCTGGAAAATCATGCTGGAATTCTGGAACACCTTAACTCTCCTAAAATGCCCAGCGGAACCGTGGTATTTCCCGCAACTTCTGAAATCCCTGACGTGTCCATCATTATCCCGGCTTATAACCAGTGGGAATATACCTTTCCATGTTTGGAGTCGATCCTGAATAATTCCGGAGATATCTCATATGAGATCATTCTGGCGGACGATAACTCAACCGATGACACACGATTTGTTGATCAATATGTAAAGAATGTCCATGTTATCCGAAATGAAAATAATCTTGGTTTTTTAATCAATTGCAACAATGCGGCAAAGTTTGCACAGGGGAAATATTTAATATTTTTAAATAATGACACCATTGTTCAGCCTTACTGGCTTAAATGGTTGATAAAAACCTTGAACGATCATCCCGATGTTGGCATGGTAGGAGCAAAACTTGTGTTTTCAACCGGTGAATTGCAGGAGGCTGGAGGAATCGTATTCAGAGATGGATCTGCAATAAACTATGGAAGATTTGACTGGCCGGGTTTATCACACTATAATTATTTAAAAGATGTCGATTATTGTTCAGGAGCATGTATTTGTGTACGAACTGAACTTTGGGAAAAAGCCGGAGGCTTTGATCCAATCTTTTCACCGGGATATTATGAGGATACAGATCTGGCAATGCAAATAAGAGCGATGGGTTATAGAACTGTATTTCAACCGAAATCGGTGATTACCCATTTTGAAGGGGTTTCACATGGCACAGATCTTACAGAAGGTGTTAAAAGCAGGCAGCCCTTAAATCAGCAGCTTTTCTATGATAAATGGAAATATGAGCTGGAAAAAAATCATTATGCCAGGTATGAAAATCCTTTTAAAGCCCGTGACAGGAGCAAAGACAAGGAGACCATGCTATTGATCGATTATAGTGTTCCCAGTATTTCAAAGCAAGTTGACAAACTCAAATATGGTCAAATTATAGATTCAATTGTTGAAAAGGGGTTGAAAGTTGTTATTATGCCTGAGAATTTTTATAAAAATGACCCTGAAGTAGCCGAACTCGAACAAAAAGGTATTGAAGTGTTATATGGAGGATGGTACAAAGAGAATTGGATCCTATGGCTGTCCACAAATGCATTGAATATCAATTCAGTAGTTTTTATAGATGAAATTATCGCCAATAAATATTCTCCGACTATTAAGGGAATCGTGCCCCATGCTTCATTTAGCGTTGTGGTATGAATTGAATTGGATAATCGATTTGAATGCTATTGATTGATCACCTGAATTAACAATCAAAGTTGTGCAACATAAAGCTATCCTTCTTGCTCACTACCTTCCTCAATTCCATCCAATCGCAGAGAATGATCAGTGGTGGGGCAAAGGATTTACTGAATGGACGAACACCGTAAAAGCAAAACCACTATTTCGAGGTCATTTGCAACCGAATCTGCCCTCCGATCTCGGGTTCTATGATCTCCGTATACCAGAAGTCAGGGAACAGCAAGCTGAATTAGCAAAGAAGCACGGAATAACCGGTTTCGCATACTGGCATTATTGGTTTGGAAATGGCCAAAGAATACTTGAGCGGCCTTTTAATGAAGTTCTCCAAAGCGGGCGACCCGATTTTCCCTTTTGCCTTGCATGGGCAAACGAGTCCTGGACAGGTGTCTGGCATGGACTGAAGGACCAGATCCTGATGGAACAAACATATCCCGGAGAGGCTGATCATATTCTGCATTTCAATCATATCTTGCCGGCGCTTAAAGACAAAAGGTATATTAAAATTGATAACAAGCCATTGTTTATAATCTATCTGCCACAATTCTTACCTGAAACGACCAAATTTACAAAGCTTTGGAATGATCTTGCCATCCAAAACGGATTCGATGGAATGTATTTCATTGCGATTTTCACCATGGATTGGGATCATAAAAGCGAAGGATTTGATGAGAAATCGGTTCACCCGTTGCATCAGTACATGGCGATGTTTGAAAGCGATCCCCGGCGGAAGCGAAAGAACGACCTCACCAATATCGCCTTTCGAAGATTAAAGACTACCTATTGTTATTCCGATCTGGTAAAGCATTATAACTTCTCATGGCTGGGCAAGTATGATTTTGTGCCTACGATCTTACCCAATTGGGATAACACACCCCGATCGGGAAAGAAAGGGTATGTTGTTCATGGCTCAACTCCGGCTTTATTCCGCGAGCATTTCAGGTCAATTGTTCAATTTGTGATCAATCAGAAAAACAATAAAAATAATATAATACTGCTGAAAAGTTGGAATGAATGGGCTGAAGGAAATTACCTTGAGCCTGATGTCAGGTGGGGGCTCGGTTACCTTGAGTCAATTCGTGATACACTGATATCACTTCATTTGGATTCCACTTACAGCCCTGTATCAAAATAATTTGAGAAACAGATTGCAATTATTCACCAGTAACGTAGTTCCTTTAAGATTTATATTTTTCAGGGCAGGGATTACATCAATGAGGTAATCTCGTATATTTGTTTATTCAATTAATCCGAAATTGGTTTAATGATATTCAACTCCAACCTTCACATTATTAATATATGTATTATACCTGTCCACAAACATTCAATGATAAATGGTTAGTTGAGTGTTTCTTTTATGGTAAGTATATCGTTATGCAAAGTAAACAACATTTCTCATTAGCAGCAGCCTTAAAATCAATATTTTCTCTACCTGACTTTACATACCATCATTGGGTCAACAATATATTACGGATTGTATTCCCTTTGATAACGTTAAACCTTATGATCGTGACAAGATCAGAAGCATTCAAGTTCTGGATGATTGGCTGAACCTCGGTTTTATCAGAAAACGTACAGTTATTCCGATAAACCATCCTTTGTACGGGGAAATCGGATTGGAAATGCAAAAGCTTATCAACCAATTGCAGTCTTTACGACGGAGTTCCGTTACCATTAAGGATTATCAGCTATATCTCAACGGTTTTCTCGTTTTCCTTAACAGATGAATCTCTCAAACAGATCCAACAGCACGGAAAGCCGCATAAATAGTACGAGTTATGAATTATATTTTAACCCCGAAACTTGAGTAATTGATACATCTTCATCAAATGCCTGTTAAGTTTTTGGGAAATTAATAAAATGTCCTTATTTTTACACCTGAGATCCGGTATCAATCGGGAACCCGTTTTATCACAATTCATAACCATTAATTGATAACCCAATGAAAAAAATCCTTTATCTGACCTTTGTGGCGTTTTCTTTCATCACTGCGTGCAATACCAGTGAACCTAAAAAGGAGTCGGTTGAAACGTATAAAAATTCTTATTTATGGGGTACGGTTCTTCAGCTTAATGCTAAAAGTGATCTAAAACCCTATCTGGACAAGGGATGGAGTACTCCCGAAGCAACTCATATCTGGAGTAATGGGAATAATTCCATTATCCGGATGCACATCACTCCTCCAAAATCTGAACGGCTGGAACTTATATGCAACATTGCACCATTTCTTTTTCCTTCCAAGGGACTTACGCAGCAGAAAGTGGGAATCAGCATTAACGGAAATCCGGTGGGCGATTTTATTATAAAAACGCCTATGAAACTCGTGGTCCCATTCTCAAAAAGCCTGATTGCAAATTCGAACCAGATAATCCTGGATTTCTCTTTACCTAATGCCACGGTAGGACAGGACATAGGGGTCGCAGGTGAGGGCAGGATGCTCGGACTGGCTTTTTCTTCGATCGCCATAAAGGAGTTGTAAGGAGGATCTAGTTCAATGGATCGTTTTACCCTTATGCCGGGCATCTCAAGATGCGCGGTAAATTCCTTTTTAATGGGCCCAATTCTGATTATTTCATCATTGCATACAATTATGGCAAACGAACACATAAGAAATGGAGAATAAATACAATTGACTCAAATTTCGGGGTTGATATTATTGATATATTCATAGTATTTATGCGACAATTATTTGGTTTCTTTTCGGCAGATTTCCATCAAGTAGCACAATAATTCATACATTTAAGTTATAATCTTCGAGCATGGCTTTTATATATGTATAACTAATCGTGATCGATATTGAACCGATAAGGATATTTGAAAACAATTCACGAAACAAACCAAACAGTTTCTCAGAAAGAGTTGCTTGGATGAATTCATGCCGGATATCATGAAATACCCTTCCGATGGTATCGAATTTTCGGAATCGCTTTTTCAGGCTCCGATCAACCATACGATCTTGGATTTTTCAAGTTCCTTTTTTCTAATCAGTTTTTATGCAAATGCAATTTATAGGATTTTCGAAACTAAGTTTCGCCGGATTTCTAAAACGACTGATAATTTCTGTTTCAGTTCTCGTTGCTGTGTTTATTTCATTATATGCACTTTTTTATAAAGGACTATGCTTTGATGGTGCCTTTCATGCCCAGGCGGCAATGAATTTATTCAAATCAGGCAGATTTGTTTTAGATTATCCCGTTGGTCATACAGAAATAAAAATTCCGTTTCAAATAGTAAATGGTTTTTTCCTTACAGTTTTTGGAATGAATTTTATATCGGCGAATCTTGCGAACGTTTTATTTTATTGTTTATTCGGTTGGCTGATGGTAAAATTGTCAAAGAAATTCGATTCAGAATATATATTAATCGGATTTATTCTTATTTCTTTTTCTCCTGGATTATTACTTTGTGGTTTTGAGGGATATGGTGAATTGCCTGGCTTGATCGTTGGCCTTTATGGTATACTCTTGCTTACTAAATTGCCTGTTTCTAACAGTGGCATTTTTTGGGGTGCATTTCTTATAGGCACTGCTTTGGCAACAAAATGGGTTTTCGGGCTGATTTTTATTCCATTTGGATTGCTGGTACTCTTTATGTTTCTGAATAAAAGGTTCAAAGTTGTTATAATGGCTTTTTTAGGATTACTTGTGCCCCTTGTATTATTTTCTAGTTTAGAGTATGCTCACTACTCTGCTATTGACCTAAAGCAATTATTTGTCAATATCATTGGCCATACAACGCCTGTTAATAAAAATTACTATTCAAATTATTCAGAACGATTACTTGTTTTTTGGCAGGTATATATTCAGAGTTCTGGAAGCATATTCATTGCGATTTTAAAAATTATTGGATACGTGCAAATTTTAATTACATTGATTTTTTTATTGATCACAGCGATAAAGGGCATTAAGACGAAACATCCGATTTCATCAAACCAGTTTTTTTTCTTATTACTATGCGTATTTGCTATAGAATATTTTTTATGGTGGTTTGTCCTTAGCAGTAAACCGTGGTATAGACGAGGATATAATGCTGACGTGTTGTTGATTATTTCTCTTTCCATTTCAATAAAAGAAATAATTGCAAGCAATGCAGTCGGAAAAGTATTTCGCATTCTGGCCTGGGTTGTTATTTTGGTTATATGTGTATTTAACACATATGAGTTTTTTTCACGTCAATCGACAAACTTATTGCTCACCCAATCGAAAGGAGCAATTGACCTTGAATGTAAAATGAGAGAGGGGTTATCAAAACTTCCTGAAAAGTATAAAGCCTATGGTTATGAATGGTGGCAAGCACCCAGATGGTCATTTTTATCAGGGGTTAAACATGGAGATTTATGGAATTTAACCATAGAAGACAAATATGAAATAATTCATGGATCAGGAAAAAATTTTGTTTTCTTTGAACCTGTAAATTTTGCAGATGAAAAACGATACAAGGAAGTCCATGAACTATTTAAATTATCTCCAATATTTGAGTACAAGGATTATTCTATTAAAAAAATTGATGGAATAAATGGTCTCGATTCCTCAATAATCAAGCCGTTTATCAATTATGCCGAGTCCGATTATATTTGGACAGAGGGGGTTTATCCTCGGGAAAAGGGATACTGCTGGTATTCACAGAATGCCAGAATATTACTGTACTCAAAAAACAAAACTGAATTTGTGTTGTCTTTTCACGTGCCTGATATTAAGAAATACTCAAATAACCCAAACGTATCAATTTATTTTAACAATGAAATGGTTTATAAAGAAGAAATTACATCCTCAGGCTCTTTTCTAAAGAAAATACAAGTCTTAAAAAAATACAACGTGGATAGAATTATAGTTAACTTGCAAGTATCCACACCACTTCAAACAGAAGGTGATACAAGAAATCTGGGAATTGCGATCATGCAAATTGGATTCAGGTAGGACCCACGAAGTACTCGTATTCGCTTGAATATTCAGCACAGTAAAAGAAGATTAAAAATTAATTTTCAACCATGAAACTCATCATCCAGATCCCCTGTTACAATGAAGAGCAAACCTTGTCGATTGCCTTGGCAGAGCTGCCTCGGAAGGTAGATGGTTTCGATACGGTAGAATGGTTAATCATTGACGATGGGTCAACCGACAGGACCGTCGAAGTTGCAAGGGTGAATGGCGCTGATCATATATTGAGCCTGCCCAAGCATCAGGGATTGGCGAAAGGCTTCATGGCAGGCCTGGGAGCCTGTCTGCAAAAGGGGGCCGATGTAATTGTTAATACCGATGCCGATAATCAGTATTTTGCAGGGGACATTGTCAATCTTACCACACCTATCCTGGAAGGAAGAGCCCAGATTGTGATAGGGGCCAGGCCAATTCAGGAAATCGCACATTTTTCACTGATAAAAAAATTGTTTCAAAAATTTGGTTCCTGGGTAGTCCGCCAGGCCTCGCATACCAGCATTTCCGATGCCACCAGCGGGTTCAGGGCCATCAACCGTGAAGCAGCAATGCAGTTAAATGTATTCAACGAATATACGTATACACTGGAAACGATTATTCAGGCCGGACAAAAAAATCTTTCTATCATTTCGGTGCCCATCAGGGTCAATGACGATTTAAGGCCATCGCGTTTATTGAAAAGCATTCCTTACTATATTAAACGTTCAATCGTCACGATCTTTCGCATTTTTGTTGTTTATAAGCCGTTTCGTTTCTTTTTCATCACAGGTTCTTTTTTGTTTGGAGCAGGAATCCTGATTGGAATCAGATATCTTTACCTCGATTTTATAGGTGAAGGGAAGGGGCATACGCAATCACTCGTGCTTGCATCTATATTTCTGGGAATTGGGTTCCAGACAATATTAGTTGCTTTTTTAGCAGACCTGCTCTCGGTCAACAGGCGATTAATGGAGGATGTTCAATACAAACTGAGAAAAATTAAGTATAAATAACATTTGTAAGCAAGCAATAAAATGGCAGCAAAAAGTAATTTGAAAGTAGCAGGTGGCCTGAAAGAAAATGGCGTTGTCATTGGTAACACCTATGATAAATATGGATCGCGCAACCCAATTGTTAAAAGAATGATGAAGGGCTATGAGTTGTCGCTGAATGAGTTGGTCGGCATGACAAATACTGGTAACATTCACGAAGTGGGTTGTGGGGAGGGGTATTGGACATTGAAATGGTTGGAGAAAGGGATGGATGCAAGGGGTTCCGATTTTTCAGGCAAAGTAATTGAGATGGCACGGTCGAATGCAAAAGATCGAAATCTTCCATATGAAAATTTTGTGGTCAGGGATGTTTATCATCTTGACCCGCAATTGGATAAAGCTGAACTGGTCGTTTGCTGTCAGGTGTTGGAACACCTGGAGAGACCGGAAGAGGCACTTGAATCTTTACAACGGATTTCAGCGCCTTACCTTATTGTTTGTGTTCCTCGCGAGCCATTATGGAGTTTTCTGAATATGGCACGAGGAAAGTACTGGGGCGACAGAGGGAATACACCAGGCCATATTCAGCGCTGGTCTAAAAATACTTTTACCAGCCTTATTTCCCGGCATTTTAAAGTGTTAAAAATCAATGCACCTTTCCCCTGGACAATGATTTTATGCAAACAGAAATAAGGATGACGAGTGAAGAAAAATAAATGGAAGCAACTTTTTAATTGGGGCGGGTTAGGTATCGGAGTCGTAGGTGTCGTCTTTGTGGTCAGAAAATTGACAGAATATTCAAGCCAGATTGATTTCACCGGATTTTCTATTTCATCATTGCTATCATTGTTTGGTCTGCTTACAGCATATTGTTTTTCAAACGTGCTGCTTGCTTTGGCCTGGCGTGACATTTTGAAGTATCTTGGAGTTAATATAAAAAAAAAATGGGCGATACATACCTATGGCATTTCGCAGATCGGCAAATATGTACCAGGAAATATTTTTCATTTTGCCGGCCGACAGGCAATTGGTCAGGCTGCCGGTTTGCCGGCATTGCCCCTTGCAAAGTCAGCGGTTTGGGAAATTGGCGTTATTGCTGCAACAGGATCCCTTTTCTCCCTGTTATTGCTCCCACTTTTTTTTGAAAAGGCAACGTATCCACTTTCATTGATACTTTATCTTGTTGTGGTAGTTTCTATCGGTTTATCGGTTCATCATTGGGTTGGGGCAAGCGTTGCCTCGGCCGTAAAATGGTATTTTCTTTTTCTTACGCTTTCGGGCATTATTTTTTATCGGATCCTTATGATTGCAACAGTGGGCCAACCTGTCACTGGCGGAATGGCTATTGGAATCACCGGTGTTTATGTGATAGCATGGCTTGCAGGTTTACTTACTCCCGGGGCACCGGCAGGAATTGGTGTTCGTGAGATGGTGTTTTTAGCGATCCTCCATGGTATCATCAATGAGGGGGAACTTATCAAGGCCATCGTTTTGGGTCGGTTTGTAACCGTTGGAGGGGATGTGTTTTTTTATATCTTTTCGATGATATCCCGTTATATCAGAGTAAAGACTGAAAGATATTAACCAATAAAATTAATGCCGGTCTTGCCATTTGGGTCAAAAAACGAAGTATTACACCTCTCCCTCTGAATAGGATTGGATAAAAGTGTCGACAACCCGCTGGGTGGAGGCGGAATTTTTTGTAGCAGAAATGGAATAGGTGTCGGGGCTTTTTCTATCTTTACTCATAGAAAGGTTAGTTTTTGCTTCGCTGCCTAAAAGATAATAAATATCAATGAGTTAGCAAACTTTTCATTATTTTATGAATAGTTCAGGCTAAAAAAATGGTAATCTTTTCAAATAATACTTACGAAGAAAGACATATTTTTATATCCTCTATCTGTTCAGTTTTCGCCCGGTGGAGCTGTGCAATTTTTACCCGGGTATTTACACTTTCTGTCAATTTTTTAGAAAGAACGCCATGCGTGTAAGGAATCAAATTTTATTTTCAGTTTTTGTCCTGCTTTTAATCGTTTCTGAACGGCTGGATGCCCAGTGTTTCAAAGGGAATACTTCAGTGGGAACGGGTGAGTACCTTGCCTATGATGTATCCTACAATCTGGGGCCCAGCTGGTCAAACATTGCCCTGGTCACCTTTGTCACTAACAAAGAAGTTCTCGGTGGCAAGGAAGTATTGCATATAAAAATCAACGGGAAAACATATCCAATGTACGACCATTTGTTTAAGATACGCGATTCCTATGAATCATGGATCGACCCTCAGACCTGGGAGCCCATAAAATTTCTTCAATACACCTTACACAATAATAATACTATCCTGCTTTCCCAATTCTTCTACTCTGCCCGGTCATTCTTTTCATATACTTATAAGCTCAATAATGAGGCGGTAGCCAAAGGTCAAACCCCGGTCGTGAAGTGTATTAAAGACATGGTTTTGGCTATCTATTTCCCACGTACACTTGATCTTGAAAATCTAGGGTCAGGAACAGCGATACCCGTATCGTTGGTTTTCAACAACCAGCCTACTAGCCTACAGATGATTGCGGCGGGGAAAGGCATCATAAAAGCGCGCGATGGGAAAAAGTATCATTGCAGCAAGTTCACGATCAAGATCAACAGTACCGTTTACTTCTTTAAGGAGGGATCAAATGTGGTGGTATGGCTCACCGCAGATAAGAATAAAGTACCCGTCTTTGTCGAAGCTGAGTTAATGATCGGCTCAGTAAAGATCTATCTGAAAGAGGCACAGGGCTTAAGGAATCCCATGATGGCATTGCTTACTAAATGACATAGCCGGAATTTGACCGTCTTTCTAAATCGTCTTTCTAAAGGGCATCCCTAAAATCTACGCACTGCTTTTCAGGGGATGTGTTTTGAATTTTTGGTGTTTGTAAACGATGGTTTGTTAATAAAATATTTTTTTGTATAGTGGAAGGAAAAAATTAATTTTAACTCTGGGAAGAAAACAGTATTCAAACTAAACGGATGATCAAAATCCTGGCTTTCTATTTACCTCAATACCACCCCATTCCTGAAAATGATGCCTGGTGGGGAAAAGGGTTTACGGAATGGACCAACACCGCCAGGGCAAAACCACTTTTCCCCGGTCACAAGCAGCCACACACCCCGGCTGATCTTGGTTTCTATGACCTGCGAGTCGCGGAAACACGAATAGCCCAGGCCGAATTAGCCCGGGAACATGGAATCAACGGTTTTATCTATTGGCATTATTGGTTTGGCGATGGCAAACAACTTCTTGAACGACCCTTTAATGAAGTATTGCAAAGTGGTAAACCTGATTTCCCTTTTTGCCTTGCCTGGGCAAACCACTCCTGGAGGGGTAAATGGCATGGTTTGGACGACAATTTACTGTTTGAACAAAAATACCCCGGGAAAGAGGACTATACTGCACATTTTAATCATCTCGTAAGTGCCTTCAGGGACGACCGATATATAAAAATCGATAATAAACCGGTTTTCATCATATATGCTCCCGAAGAACTTCCTGAAGCCAATATATTTCTTGATCTTTGGAACAATCTTGCCCTGAAAAACGGTTTTAGCGGTATGCATTTCATTGGTATTCTAAATAACAGGAGTGAATTTGGAAATTTTGGCCTTGATGGACATACTGTTCATCAGCCAAGGCATTATTTATCGGTTTATGAGAACACCCTTTTTTCCCGGTTTATTGGTTTCTGTAAGAGACATACTTTTGGGATGCTCCCGTTTATTATAAGTTATAAAAGCCTTGTATCAGGTTATTATTTCAGGGATTTTCCCAATGACACTCTTATTCCAACAATAGTTCCAAACTGGGATACAACACCCAGATTAAATACAAAGGGCTGGGTTTTTCACAAATCGACTCCCGAACTGTTCCAAAAACATTTTGAAGACACAGTCAAATTCGTAATGGCGCAGCGGAATGACCATAAAATGATATTTATAAAGTCATGGAATGAATGGGCTGAAGGAAATTATCTTGAACCGGATCTTGAATGGGGCACCAGCTACCTGATTGCGATAAAAGAGGTTCTGAAGAAGTTTTCTTTAATCAATGATGCCAGGTAATATGATAGCCGGATGACTGTTGATTGACAGACCCGAATAATTAAAGCAATGAATCTCAACATTCCTAAAATATCAGTCATCACCGTCACGCTGAATGCAGCATATAATCTTGCCAAGACCCTTGAAAGCGTTACCGGGCAGGATTACACTGATCTGGAAATCATTGTGATCGATGGCGGATCAACGGATGGGACGGTGGAGGTGATCAGAACTTTTTCTGACCATATCGCCTGTTGGATCAGCGAACCTGACCAGGGCATTTATAATGCTATGAACAAAGGCCTGGCAGTGGCAAAAGGGGAGTGGGTGAACTTTATGAATGCCGGAGATGTGTTTTTTAACAGCGGGGTTTTAACAGATGTTTTTAAAAATGAGGTTGAAGATGCCGGAGTCGTTTATGGGGACAGCATCGCAAACTATAACTCATTTAAAGCTATGCGAAAGGCCCTCCCTGTAAAAGAGCTTTGGAAAGGGATGATTTGCTGTCATCAGGCTATGTTTTTCCGCACCAGTCTGATTAAAAACATGGCCTACAGACCTGAATTGTATTACAGCGCCGACTATGAATTGATATACAGGCTGTACAATGCCGGGAAAAATTTCCGGTATATCCCCATGACCATTGCTGTGTTTGATACACGAGGCGCCTCCAACCAGAATATGGTTAAATCTGCGCGGTCGAACCTGGAAATCATGGGGAATGAACGTACACTGACCCCAAAAGAAAAAAGATTTCATAATAGGATCATTTGCCAGGCAGGGGTG
>Ga0247841_10005501_pt1 | contig 20458 bp, 17 predicted proteins | sample LaCruzMarch2015__2_FD_192410 | JGI IMG/M metagenome (GOLD analysis project Ga0247841, IMG submission 192410) | Freshwater microbial communities from meromictic Lake La Cruz, Castile-La Mancha, Spain - LaCruzMarch2015_18m | ecosystem: Environmental > Aquatic > Freshwater > Lake | place: Spain... | reverse complement strand
TGAAAAAGAGTGGTGGGAGAAAAATGGAAAGTGAGTGAAACTTGGTGTATTATGTGAACATTATTAACCCGCCGGATGAGCAAAAAGAGGGACTTTTGCCTTTCCCAAAACGGGGGTCAGACCAGTTTACTATGTTTGCAGTAGATCAAAAGATAGAGATTGTAAGGGTGGCTATATAAACGAAGAAGACCTAATCAAGCAATTCGAAAAACTACTAGATCAAATAAATATCAATGAAATAGGTATGCGAGATAGGATCAAAGAAGAAGTTCAAAGAATTAAAAAGTTCCAACATTCCGTATTAGGTATTAAACAAGAAATACAAATAAAAGACGTAGACATTAGAGACTACGCCAAGTTTATTTTGAAAGATGGATCTATTGAAGAGAAACGAGAACTACTAACTTGTTTTAAAAGCAAAATTATTTTAAAAGATAAAAACATCTCTCTTGATTAAGAGTTTCGGATAATTTCTTTTTCTGAATCATCTAGCTCATATAAATCCATAATCAATTCATTAATCTTTAACTCTGTTTCTGATGTGTCTATTTTGTTATTAATACTTTTTGAATCAATAATTGATTTAACGAGACTAATAATTTCTTCATTTTCGGGAAGTTTTATTGGTATATTTTTAATATTAGCAATCTTAACCTCTGCAAACGCTCTACCTTTCTCTGATGTGTATGTTCTATGCCAATAACTAATAACTTTTGAATTTAATAACCCAACTAAATAGAAAATATTGATTTTTATATCAAACAAACCATGGGTGGTATCCATATGTAACGATCCATCGTTATCAATGGCACAGATAATAGAATCTCCTGTTTGTCTAACTAATATTTTAGGTGATTTTCTTAAATTTTCTTCATTAGTGTTGCTCCAAAGTTCTTTTTTATCAAAATGAACATAGATTGAAGCTTGATCTAAATAATACTTTTGAACATCTCTTCCGCGAATTACCAGCTCATCCAAATCATCTGTTTTAATTTCCTTAATAAATTTTTTATTGTCGCCTGTTTTAATACCATTATAAAAACTACAAAATTCAGACAATCTGTTTCCTCCTTTTTCAATTTTTTCAAAAACATTAAAAGATTGAGAATCAATGTAGAATTTAAAATCTGGCGGTAAGTTAAAACGGTTTTGATCTAATATCTCATACTTAGGTGTTGTTAAGTCATTAACATCCTGAAGGGTTAAGACTTTTGATGTATTGTTTTCCTTACTTTTATTTGAGACAAAAACACAGTTACCACCCGTCTCAGCTGTTTCAAAGACCTTGTCTTTAATATCTAAAATATAAGCTATATTTGAATTGTCTAACATAAATTTTCTAACTTTAGAAAAACTACCATTAAACAATAAAACATTTGGGACTATGTAACTGACTATTCCGTTATTATTTGATAAGTCATAGGCTCTTTTAATAAAGTAAGAAAAAGTATTATTTTTATACTCTTTGACTTCATTAAATATTGATTCTAATGTTTTTAGATATTCTGCTGTAAAGTGAGACTGTTTTTTGCCTAAAGACAAAGTAATGTATGGAGGATTACCAATTACAACATCAAATTTCTCTTGTAAGCCAAACATCCATTCAGGGTCAAACCAGGAATTAGAATGATTACTAAAAGGGTTCCATGTTGTAAGTTTTAAAGTAAGCTCACCAGTATTTCTGCCAAAAGCCTGCATGGTTTTTTCTAGAATATCTTTTTGAGCACTAGAAAACTTCAGTTTTATTTCATTCTTTCTTTGACTGTTACATGAGAAATATTCGGACATTATTTTTGAAAGTTCTGTAATGCCAGAATGGTCATCAAACAAACCAGCACTTTCTGATTTTGGTAAAGATATGAGAGTGTCTGCACAGACAAATTTAAAATCTAGGTTAGGTAAAGGTTCAATCCCTCGATTTGGTTTGTTATCATCAATTTCAGATTCTACGACCAAAGTTAAGAAACATCGCAAACGAGAGACATCTACAGCAACAGGTTGAATATCTACCCCAAATATCGAATTCTTAATAACATCTAGTTTTCGTGTGTAGTCAAAAGGATTCTGTTTTACTTCATTAATTATCTTTTGTTTATAGAGATCTGGCACACCAAAGAGCTTCTTCTCTAGCCATAGAGTACAATCAGGATCAATTTGCTGAAGAATATATACAATCTTTTGAAGGGCACCAATTGGATATGCTCCCGAGCCACAAGCAGGATCAAGTATTTTTAAAGACTCAATCGCATTAATAAGTTCTTGTTTTTCAATATCACTAAGTGGATGTTCTGTGTCATCTGTTAGGTCATAACTAACAACTGCAGAAAGTTTATTAATATCTATTGAGGTTTTTGCCTTGAAATATTCAATCAAAGACTGATCAACCATATATTCTACAATCTGGCGAGGTGTGTAGAAACTTCCAGTTCTTTTTCGTTCACTACTTCCAGTTTCAGGATTAATTTCAGCAAGCAGGTTTTCAAAAATGCGACCAAGCATTTCTGGGTCAACTGAAAGCTCTTGATCAAATACCGTGTTCTCGTCGATAGTAAAATTGTATGTTTCTAGTAGTTCGAAGAATTCCTTAAACCACTTATCACTTATTTTAAGTGTATTAATGAATTTCGATGTAAATGTACCACGATCCATTTCATAGTAGTCATCTGTTTGGGGATTAAATAAACCTCCGTTAAGATATGGAACTTTATCGAATAATTCACTACGAATATCTCGAGAATCTATACTTGTATTCAAAACACCAAAGAATAGTGGCTCGAGTATGTTGTGGTAGTAATTATCAAAGACAATCTTTGAAGACAAAAGTTCGTCTGGAATTAATTGTCCATTGTCAGATTTTTTCTGCTTTAAGAACCAACAAAACATCATACGACCAATAAGTCGAACGGCAAAACTTTTACGAATGTTTAGATCGGATTCAGAAACACTTGGAAGTACTAAGTTATGAACTTCAGTAGAAACAAGCTCATCGAAGAACTTTGCAACCTCTAAATAGAATTGCTTATTAACAACCTCAACAGAAAAACGACTAAGCAAGTCATTTATATCCTTAACCTTACCTTTTTTAACAAGTTGTTGTTCTGGAGTTTTTACTTTTGCATTAGCACCAAGATAGAATGAGTAACGGCGAGCATTTGAGTATTTCTTAATTACCTTATTTTTATCATTAAGATCTAGCGTAATAGTAAGATATGAAAGACGATAGTTTTCAGAATCATTATTTTTAAAAATAACTAAAGCTCGATGAATCCAATGATCTGCAAGAATTTTGAAGGCATCTGTTGCAATCGCTACTCTCGGATCATTATCATGAGTGTGATCCATTTCCAATACATGCAGGTCTAAAGATTCACAAAAGCCCAAAATTTTAGCTTTGGTTATTTCTTTATATCTATCTTTTTTTATAATGATATCTTCTTCCTTTGATTTAAAATCCTCAGGTAAAAAAGTATCAATAAAATCGATGAAACTGTCTTGGTTGTATTTTTCGTTTAATTTCATGATGTGATTAATTCTTCAGATAACACAATAAGCTGACCATCATCATTGGCTCTATCTGCTGTTTTAAAGATACTTTCAATGTATTTATGAGGTATTAGTACTCTAAGCTCCTGGAATGCCTTATCTGGATTTTCCTTATCAATCCTTAAATTTACAATCTCTTTTAGAACACCAGTAGGAAGCGCATCAAGGTCCTTAATGGCACGGATAACATCAATACACAGATCTTTTGATTGAGGGTATATTTCACTCAAAAGCTTAACTCTATTAAGAGCATCTTGTTTTCTGCCACCATCAACAGTTGCCTTGGTATTATCTTTGAAGATATGTTCTTTAGCCATTTTATAGATAGGGTCAAAGTTCATACTTGTTTGAATTGATTGCTCAGAATCGATAACATCATCGAACATAGGTAATGCTATTTGGGGAGATACAATTTGAACATTCTCTGGTGTGCTACCAAATGCAAATATATAGTTTCCACTCTTTTTAGCAAATGCGACTACACCGTTAATATTTTTAGTCTTTCTGGCGATTCTTGAACGATGCGGAATCTGTGCCACTTGAGACATTATTTTTTTATCATCTTTTATCTTTAGCCAAGTGTTTCTGTACTGTGCATCCCATGAAAGACTTTCGTTTTTACTATTTTCTTCTTTGTATTGTTTTGCGAAGTAGTTCTTAAGATCTTCTTCTGATGTAAGAGTTTTTGTATCTTCTCCTAGAAGTGTATGTATCAAATCCATTTTCAATGTAGAAATTGCACGAGTACGAGTTTCTTGCTCTCCAGTTAGTGTTGGGAAGAAGTTGTAAATATAAAGTTCTTCAAAAACTTTTCTATTAATACGGTTAATACGACCAACACGCTGAATTACTCGTGTAGGGTTGTAAGGGATATCATAGTTTATTATTGCTCCTGCTCGGTGCAGGTTGAATCCTTCAGAGATAGCATCTGTTGCAATAATGATATCAAAATCATTTGATTGTTTTGATTCTTCAAGCCCTGCATCAAAGTTTGATCTAATTATTTTTTTGTTATCATCAGAAGCATCTTCGGAACTATATTTAAAGACTCGATTAAATCCATCTTTCTGAAGTTTTTGAAAGACATAGTTTGCTGTATCAGAGAATTCTGTAAATATTACTATTTTTCTATTACCATTTTCAGCCAAAGAACTAGTAATCTTCTTTTTAAAGAATTCATATTTAGGGTCATTATTATTTTCTGACCAATCCGATTCGATATCTTTAAGAAGAGATATATCGTGTCTTAAATGATCTCCAAACTGTGGTTGTAGTTCACTTAATGGAATTCTTATAAGTCCTTTTTCTTCTAATTTATTAAATAGTTCATCTAGCTCCTTTTCATCTAGCTCACTAAGGTATTCGACTTCAGGTAACACACCTTTTTTAAATATTGGAACTTCTTTACGATTTTCATACCAGTCGAGCATTGTCTCAGACGAATTAATCATATTTCTCAAAGATAATTTAAAAGCACCAACTGAGCTTTCAAAACGACGGACTAGAAGTCTTCGCATGAACCTAGCAAGGTTGCTTTGTCCTTGTTGAATACGCTGGAGTTTTTCTTCTGCTGACATTCCGTCTTCATCATCTTGTTCTACAAGTTTTTCAAGGAATTTTGAACCCTGGTTAATATATGAAGCTGGCTTGTATCGTGCACCGATAAAACTAGTACTTTTATCTTCAGGTGCAATTTTTTCTAAAGTATCTACATACAATCCAAACATATCGCCAAGGTCGTATTCTAACAACTCTGGGTCTTTGACCTTTGCAAAAGCAACGCCTTGTGATTTTAAGTCATCTCTATATTCTTCAATCTCTTCGAGATCCAGGCGAGATCTTCGAATAATTAAAGGCTCAATCATCTTTCTTAATTCATCTGCAATAGAATGTAACTCAGTTTTTATTTCAGTATTGTCACCTTCGTCTTTTGATGACTTTCTTAAATCTCTTCGAACTGCCTTATATCGCTTGAAGAGCATGTGGAAAGACATACTTAGGTTTTCAACTGTTCTTATTGTTGATTGTCCTGGTGTACTAAATAATTTAATCAATGCATAGATGTCTTTCGGATCATTATTAAATGGAGTAGCAGAAAGAGCCATCACATTATGACCTGCACAGAGTCTGTGTAATAGCTTGTAGTTATCTGTATCTTCGTTTCGATGCTTGTGTGCTTCATCAAGAATAATCAAAAGTTTTCCATCATCATTTTCATGTCGCTGTAATGCTTCTTCTATTTTTCCTGTTGAATATACAAATCCTTTAAAATCAAATTCAGACATGTAGTCTTTCCATTGGTTTTCAAGGTGTGGTGGTGCGATAATAATTGTTTTATATCCTAAGTTGTGGGCAATGGCAGAAGCAATAATACTTTTTCCTAGACCTACCACATCGGCAATAATTACACCTCCAAATTTCTTAATGCGATCAATACCTAAATTAATGGCATCTTTTTGATATTTAAGATCAGAGTATTTACCACCAGTAATTCCACTTGGTGTTTTCATGTCTTCCATTTCTGTAATAGAAAAATACTCACTAAGAACCTTGTAGTACATTAATAGTGGGTCAGGTAATGAATATAACCATATTTTGCTTTTAACTTCTTTAATGAAATTATCAGCTGAATCTAAATCAGTAATAACTATGTTTTCTGAGTCAGACCAACTCTTTTCAAAGTCATCTGCATGTTCTTTGTAGTAATGAGGTTCTTGTAGAATTAAGTTTCTTTCTCCTTGTCCTTTCAAACCTGAAAAAGTAAGATTACTTGACCCTATAATTACCATTCCTGGAGTAATTCCATTAGTAGAAAATTCTGGTTTGTTGTGAAGAATATAAAACTTTGAGTGATTTGCTTGTGCTGTTTTCTTTATCTGTAAACTACCGTCTTTAATCTTATTTAAAAATATTTCAAATGCCTTTTGAGACTCTTCATTATCAAACAAATCAGTATCATTAAAAATCTTTGAGAAGTTCTCTATATAATCATCTTTTGCTCCTGACCGTGAAGATATCTTTGTATCAGTAATGTAGGAATCAAGGTTTAGATCTTTAAGGGTCGAAACCTTATCGATGATTTTTTTATCAATATCCATTCCAACTAAGATCCTTATTTCTTTATCTTTAAGCTCTTCATGTAAATCCCTAAAACCAGAAAAGTAAAAATAGCCCACAAGTGCATCTACCTTATCGCAATTAGGAAGAATACTTTTTAAGTTCGAAGATAATGTATTACTACCAGTGTTTGTTATTGATGACATATTATTTTAGTAGTTCGTTAGTCGATACACCTAACGCCTGGGCTAAGCTAGTAATAGTGGCAAGAGTGGGATTCGTTTTGGCATTCTCTAGATTGCTAACAAATGATCTGTCGACACCTAATTTTTTAGCAATTTCCACCTGGGTAATATCTTTTTTGATTCTTATTCGCTTGAGATTTTCGCCCAGCTTTTTAACATCTTCTTTCATGAAAATATTATAGCATACTTTGTTGTAGTATAAAACAACAAAAAACACTCCTTGTGGGGAGTGTTTTTTGTTCTGAATACTGCTCTCAGCAGGTGTGCAATTTACAGTATAGATCTTCCTGAATAGCTCTATCTTTGAGCTAGCTCAAGTTGGCTGACCAGAAGAGGCAAGAACCGAAGACGGCCGCCAGTTGAACAGAGCGCCACCCCCGGACGCGTTGCCCATTAACGAACACCTTACCGATGTATATGCCGATGAGAGCCAGAAGACAGTACCCAAACCAGATTTCTAAAAGAACAAGGCCACTCATTGTCTGATTCCTCTTGTTTAACTTAAAAAGTAGTATAACAAAAAAACATAAAATGTCAAGCAAACACTTCTGCAAAAAAAACGCCTTACAGCGTTTAATTTGTGCCCAGGGGCGGGGTCGAACCGCCGACCCTTGGTTCTTCAGACCAATGCTCTAACCAACTGAGCTACCTGGGCGTTTCTTCACTCTTACTTTTGTAACTTTTATAGAATACTCTTTACGTACGGTTTTGTCTACTTCCCAAAAGACCCGAGTCCGTGGATCATGTTCGACGCAGTTTGATAGTTCTCAACCATTCCACCTATATACGGCTGAACATAATAATACGCACCGAACATTGCACCGATAATAAAAGCCCAATACAAAAACCGAAACGCTCTCCCCCACCACATGTCGCTGTACATTTTTCGGAGCATTTTATTATTCTCCTTCTCGATCTCGTATGTATGTTCTAAAAGTTCTTCTTCTTTTTGTTCCAGCATAAGAAATATGATACCAAAAAGATGGCGAAGAATCAATTTTTAGCTATAATGAAGGCTATGATATTCGACGGAAAAAAATGCGCACAAGAGATAAAGGATTCGCTTAAAACCGAGTTTTTAACGCTTCCCAAGAAACCTCGACTCGACATAATTTACGCCGGTTCTGATCCGGCCATCGAAAGCTTTTTACGTATGAAAATCCGTGTCGGCGAAGATATCGGGGCGGAAACGATCGTGCATCGTTTTCCCGCAAATATTGCGGAAAAAGACCTGATCTCTGAAATTTCTAAAACGACAGCGGATCCGATATCCGACGGAACGATCGTACAACTCCCGTTACCTGTCGGGCTGAACGTCAATAACGTATTAGATGCCCTTCCGCCGGAAAAAGACGTCGATGTCCTATCGAATAAAGCGCTTGATCTTTTTTCCGAAGGAAGGATCCGAACTGCACCGCCGGTCGCAGGAGCTATGTTAGAGATCTTCAAGAAAAATAATATAGATATACAAGGAAAAAATGCCGTTGTTCTCGGCAAGGGCAGGCTTGTCGGATTGCCGGCTTCATTCTGTCTTAAACGAGCCGGGGCAAACGTTACCGATCTCAACAGCGCAACAGGCGACCCAACGCCCTATTTGCTTAAAGCCGACATCATCATCTCAGGCATCGGAAAAGCGCATTTCATAAAGCCCGATATGATACGCGACGGAGTTATCCTCATCGACTGCGGTACGAGCGAATCAAGTGCCGGGATAGCCGGAGACGCCGATCCGACATGCGCAGAAAAATGTTCCCTTTTTACTCCGGTGCCGGGTGGCGTAGGGCCAATGACCGTGGCGCTAATATACAAAAATTTGATGACACTGATGAAAAAATAAAAGATCTATGGTAAATGAAAAAACCGTTACTTTTTCGCATATGCGAAAAAGTAACGGTTTTTTATTTCGTTTCATTACAGTGCCCCCGACGGGATATCTTTCCTTACAGGACTATCTCACTTCGCGCTCGCGCGGCTCGCTGTCGTGGCAGTGAAAACCAACGGTTTTCACACTTTCCCTTGATTCCTGTGCGCGAGACAAGCAGTTGTCTCGCTTGGTGTCACTTCCATTCCGCTACATTACAGTGCCCCCAACAGGATATCTTTCCTTACAGGAACAGTATCCGTTTCCCATTTGTTCGGACTATAGTCCTCACAAATAAGGGAGAACGGCTTCGATTCCTGTCCGCGAGACAAGCAGTTGTCTCGCTTGGTGTCACTTCCATTCCGCTTCGCTACATTACAGTGCCCCCAACAGGAATCGAACCTGTATCAGCTCGTTAGGAGTGAGCCGTTCTATCCATTGAACTACAGGGGCAATAAAACTTCGCTCTACAGCGAAGTTCTGGTAACTATAATCATAATCCGAGGAGGTGCATGAGCGCCGGTTTGTCAAAACCGATGATCGGCTCTGGCTCACCTTCTACAACGATCACTGGAACCCCCATCTGGCCGCTTATCTCGAGCATTTCTTTTCTTTTTCCAACATCGGTGCCAACATTATAATCTTCATAAGGAACTTTGTTCTGGTCAAAAAAATCTTTTGCCATGTGACAATACATGCACGACGAAGTTGAATAAATTTTTACTTTTTTCATGATCTTTTATTTGTTTAATAATGTGGTGCGGGATGCGAGAATCGAACTCGCGCCCTCTGCTTGGGAAGCAGATGTCCTGCCACTAAACTAATCCCGCGACTCAGTTAAAAGTTTATCAAGTCCAAAAAGTTTGTAAAGTCCGCAGTGGTCATCCTTTCGACTTTATGGACTTTTCCCCCCATAAGAGGATCCACCCGCCGGCGAAATAGACTTTTGACTTCATTCCTACCTGAAAAAATTTAAAAATCTATCCCATAAGCTCGGGGCCGGAACTATCTCATCAAGAGGCGCCGCAGACTTAGGGTCAACCACCATAATAACTCCTTCACCTTCCTTTGCAACCATAAATTTATTGCGTATCTCCTCTTCTTTTCCGAAATCAGTACTGAGATAATTCACGCGGTTTTGCATTTCGACCTTCTGTTTTTCAAGTTTAATCAATTCGGCATCTATCTCGACTGTTTTTTCCCTTACGTCATTGTATTTAAAAAAAAGATCCCAAGTTCCCTTACCGACAAAGGCCAAGACGCAAACCAAAAAAAGCAATACGGGAACACCATACATAGTCTTGCGAATCTGTCTTTTTTTGCGATAATCAAGCATCATCTTGCATTTTTTATAGGTACAATGATATGATACATCATATGTTATTCCTGAGCAAAAAAAATAAACGCCGTTTTGAGATATTCTGGGGAATTATCTGCCTTTTGGTCATTGTGAGCATGATACTCCTTTATATGCCGATTTTTTATTAGTTGACCAAAAACTCATTTCATTATCATAAAAATAACCCCCGGCACCTGTCCTGGGGGTTATGACTTTGCTCTTTCTTGGAACTAGCTCTTACCGGTTGATACCAGTTTGACGTTTACGCACGCCGCGCTGATACCTACAACCGTGACTAGGGGCGAGAGCTTTGCTGCCCTTCTTTACCGTTGAACGCTGAGCGGTAAAGAAAATCCTGGACCGGAACAAACAATATACTTGTCTATTCCTTAACGCCAATGGCGTTTCCTGTCTCTTTATTTTTTTATTTTCCTCTTTTTTTAAAAGATCCTTGTTGTTTTAGTTTCTTCCTAACTAGCAAAAGTGTACACCTTTCCGATGCTTTTGTCAATACTCTAAAAAACACCTCAACAAAGCCATAAAAACCCAGGTTCAAACGAGACGGCTTTTTTTGATGAGATTTGATTTAGTTTTGCGAGGAGTGCCGCAGAGGGTGGTACACGCAGTACCACCCCAAGGCCGACGAGAAAAAATAAATCAAAGATCGCAAAAATAGCGCCTCGTTTTTATTGTTTCATCATTTTGAGGAAAACATCATGTGGAATATTCACCCTTCCTCCCGCCTTCATTTTCTTCTTCCCTCTTTTTTGTTTTTCCAAGAGCTTCATCTTTCGCGTTATATCTCCGCCGTAGAGATATCCGGTAACATCTTTTCGGAAGGCCGAAAGCGTACGCGACGAGAGTATTCTACCAAGAGCCTTTCCTTGGATCTTCACGACAAACATCTGCCTTGGGAGAACATTGTGGAGCTTTTCGACAGCTGCCTCAGCCTCCTCTTGAACGCGCTTTTTTGAGACCACGCGAGTGAATGCCACCACCGGTTCGTCTGCAACCAAGATATCAAGACGCGCGACGTCGGCATCTCTCATTCCGGTAATCGAATACGAGAGTGAAGCATATCCCGACGATGCACTTTTAAGCATGTCGAAAAAATTGCGCATAAGTTCGCGAAGCGGCATTTTTGCCTCGATAGAAGTTCTATTATCTCCAAAAAGGTGCGATTCCCCTGTTTCCGCTTCGTGCTCATAGAGAAGGGTGATTATGTTCCCGACGTAGGCAGGTGGTGTAATGATTTTGAGATCAATCCACGGCTCGCGTGCTATTTTGTAGGAACCGAATTCAGGAAACAGCGCAGGGGAGTAGATAATCTTTTTTTCGCCGTTCATGTATTCCACTTCGTAGGTAATCGATGGTGTCGCAACAATAAGAGGCAGATCGAATTCACGTTTTAATCGTTCGGTAATTATCTCGAGATGAAGCATTCCCAGAAAACCACAACGATAGCCACGGCCGAGCGTGCCAGAGGTCTCTTCCTCGAAAGAGAGCGACGCATCCGTAAGCTTGAGACGTAAAAGCGCCTGTTTCAACAAATGAAAATCATCCTGACTTTCGGGATACACGGAAGCCCATACCACAGGAGCCGGATTCATATATCCTGGAAGCGCCGGCAAGGGATGTTTGGACGAAGTGATCGTGTCTCCGACCGAAGCGATGCCGGGCTGTTTGATCCCCGTGACAATATAGCCAATCTCGCCGGTTTCAAGTTCCTCGCGCGCAATCTGGTCCGGATGGAAAATCCCCACTTCAAGAGCAGTAAATTTTTCTCCGGCGATACTGAACAAAAGCTGATCGTTCTTTTTAATTTTTCCTTCGAAGAGACGGACAAAAACGATTACGCCGCGATGGGTAGAATACGCAAAATCAAAAATGAGTGCTTGGGGAATATCTCCAGCTTCCGCACTTTTTTGTTCCTGAGAGAGAGATATGCCGTCATGCGGCGGTTTAACTTTTTCAATAATGGCGTCCAAGAGGGTTGGAACCCCGGCCCCAGTTCTTCCGGAAACCTCGAGAACATCGCTTGGGTCACAGCCAAGGAGGTCAGCCATTTCTTCTTTTACTTCATCAACCCGAGCAAGTGGCGAATCGATTTTACTTACCGCGGGGATGATCGTAAGGCCGGACTTCCTTGCCATTTCAAGGGTTGTGAGCGTCTGCGCTTGAACCCCCTGCGTTGCATCCACTAAAAGCACCGAACCTTCAACCGCCTTAAGAGCGCGCGAAACCTCATAGGAAAAGTCGATGTGCCCGGGAGTGTCGATAAGATTTAAAATATATTTCTGACCTTTATAGAGATATTCCATCCTGACCGGTTGCATCTTGATCGTAATACCGCGTTCGCGCTCAAGTTCCATGGAATCAAGCACCTGGTCTTTCATCTTGCGTTTTTCAATCGTGTTGGTGACCTCAAGCATGCGGTCAGCCAAAGTTGACTTCCCATGATCAATGTGAGCTATTATGGAAAAATTTCGTATAAATTTCATCTCAGCCATATGAGGACAATAACATAAAAAAGCCCAGATTTCCAGTCATAAAAAGCGCCTTCTAGGGCGCTTTTGCTTCACGATGAAGCTGCTTGTTCGACAATGATCTCAGATAAGACCTCTGCTGTTTCTGCCGTTTTTGCAACAACAGGAATACTGTTTTCCAAAGCAAGTATAATCTCACCTCTCATTCCTTCGCTAATACGATTTCCATACAGCCAAAGCTCGTCAAAAGCCCCCGGACGCGTAAAAAAGACAGTACTGGCATCTATCCCCTTCTGTCTTTCTCTCGGGTCCGTATCGTCCAAATATTGGAATGCGGCAAGATAAGGCACGAATGGAACGACCTCTTCGTTGTGAATTTGACGACAAATAGCGATGACCTTTTGAGTGTTCCCCAAGATGTCGCCACCCATCGGATGCGAAATGTATACGATCTTTTTATTTGTCATGTGATTCCCTCCGATAATAACCATTCGCACTATACACGACTTCAGCCCTTTTAACAAACAGACCGAACGTCTTAAAGTGTCTCCTGCCCTTGTTCGATCGGCTTAGACCTCCAGAATTTATGGACGAGAGATTGTCTGACAGTAGTAAACTCGGGATTTTTAAGAAAAACAAGCACGACGACAGCAGCAGCGATCCCAAACAAACCGGACAAAAATCCCTGGAGGAAAATGCCCACAAAAGTATTAAGATTGAAAATTCCGGCAAAGAGCTGAAGGGCCCCGTAAGAAACTTCCCCGATCGCAACCGAAGCGAGAATACTATGGAATACAGAACGGCCGATCAACTTATTAAAACTAATATCAAAGTCCCGTGCAAACGAGACCCAGTGAAGCACGGCGTTTAAAATACTTCCCAAGGTAAAGGCAAACGGGAGAACGACGATTGCTGTTCCAGTAAGACCGTTGATCTTGAAAAGCGACTCAAGAAAAGTGCGAAAACCGTCATTAACGGCAAAAGCACGAAGCATGAGGAAGGCAAGGACTATAGACAAACCGGAGCAAAGGAGATTTATATACAATGGTTTTTTGGTATTTCCCGACGCATAATACCCTCTGGTAAATAAAAGTATAAGGCTTTGAGCAATAAGAGAAAAGACAAAAGCGGCAAGCGCCGCAGCGGTCAAACGCGTGTCAGACCAATTAAAATGTCCCGAACCGAGGATAACACGGACTATCTGCGCGCGAAGCACGATAAACAGGACAGTGACAGGCAGCGACCAGAAAATAATATGTTTCGCTGCTGCGGCGATCTGTTCCAAGAATTTGGTTTTCTCTCCTTTCACGAAATATTTGGAAAGGGTTGGAAAGGCGGCTACTGAATACGAAACACCAATGATCGAAAGAGGAACGGATTGCAGATTATAGGCAAATTGGAATATAGAGATGGAACCAACCGAGACAACCGACGCAAAAGTAGTCAGAAACAAGATAGAAATATTGACGATGGAAAGTGCCAGGGTGCGCGGTAAAGATAAAAGCGCGACCTTGCGCACACTTTTAAGATCGATCTTGCGGGAAAAATGCGGAAAGAAATCTTCCTTAAAGATGACCGGCAGTTGTATCGCTAAATGAAACAACGCCCCGACCACAACGCCAAGAACGATACCGAGCAAACCGAACACAGGATAAAGCACAAGGATCCCGATGATAATACCGGCATTATACAGAACGGGGCTGAGCGCAAAAACAAAGAATTTATTGACTGATTGGGTTATGCTTCCGAGAAGGTTCGACAGACCGAGCAAAAAAGGCGACAAAAGCAGAACGCGAGATAAGAACACAAGCTCTTTTTGAGCATCGGCCGAAAAACCGGGAACGACATACGGGGCCAGAAACGGCATAAGTAAAAACACAATAACAGATGCCGCCGCCATCGCTGCAAAAAAAAGTGTAAAGATGTCGTTTAAGAATTTCTTCGCCTCAGAATGCCCCTGTTCCTTTCTTTCAATAAAGAACGGAACAACCGCCGTTGCAGATGCGAACGATGCCACGGACACAAACAAAAAATCGGGAATACGGAATGCGGCATAATAAATATCGAGCACCTGGGAAGCACCAAATGATTGAGCAAGCAGACGATCACGGACAAGCCCGAGCAACTGAGAAAAAAGCGCAAATACCGCCAAGAGATAAGCGGCCTCATGGAGGCCGCCGAACTCTTTGTGAAATAACTGCAGGATGCGCCGTACCATAACTATCAATGCGTTTTACGAAGTCTCGTTTATTTCTTCGCCGGTGCGGCCGGAGCCGGTGTCGGCGTCGGAACACCGCTACTTAAAGGAGGATAACCATTCTTTAAGTTGGTCAAGATCGCGGAAATATCTGTTCGATCCGGATTTGAAGCTTTCACCGCTTCAAACTGCTTGATAGCCTCTTGTACGCGACCAAGCTTGGAATATGTGAGGCCGAGGAAGTATTGCGCATTCGCATAGTTCGGAGTGATTGCAAGTGCTTGTTCCAACGCAGAGGCCGCACCTTGGTAATCAGCATTTTTGAATTTCATGAAACCAAGCTGGAAGTACAGTGCTGGGGTTGTTGGGTCAGCCTGCATCGCTTGTTCAATATACGAGATGGCCGCATCAATATCGCCCGTATCCGCAGATATTTGAGAAAGAAGCGTTAATGCATCAGAATAATTTCCCTTGAGCAAAAGTGCCTGCTTCAGATACGGTTCTGCATCAGCGTTCTTTCCTGCAGCTATGAGCGTCGTAGCGATCGCTAGAGGAATACCTGGATTCTTCGGACTTAATTTCTGAGCAATAACATAGTTCTCCTGCGCATTCTTCATGGCATCCTCGGAGATCCCCTTAACTTGAAGAGGTATCAATGCGGCGTACGCATTACCGAGAGTAACCCAGTTCATATAATTCTTTGGATCAATAGCGGTCGCATTTTTAGCATTGTCAACAGAAGATCGGAAGTGCGTGCTCCATTGTTGACGGACGTCATCAGGTGTAAGGTCTTGACGTTGAAGAACTTGCTGAGCGCGATACGAGCTCAAAATGGAATATGAACGATAATAAGCATCACTCTTCGAAAGATTGATCGCACGATTCATCTGTATCTCTGCTTGGTCCAAATTGCCGGTAAGACTCAAGAGTACTGCATTCCTATACGAGAATGCCGAGCGATAACGTTCAAAGACACCATAGCTTAATACGAGAGAGAGCCCCAAAAGAACGAGCAAGAAAGTAACTGAGACGAAACTCATTTTTGAATCCCTGAGATAAGAAGTCGTCTTCATAGGGAAAGCACCCTCAAGAGACATTGACGACGTGAAGACCCCGGTGAATAAGAATGCGAGCATAACGATAACTGTTCCCGCAACATTCGTACAAAGCACGATCCATAGGAAAGCTGCCACTGCAAAGCTCGAAAGAGCGATGAAACGCGAGGCATGATCCATACCCCAGATAGTCCTACGAAGAGCGCGATAGCCAAACCAGAAGAAAAGCACTAGGAACAAAGCCCAAAGCATAAATCCAACCAATCCAACCGATACCAAGGTTGTCGGAATCATACCGATACCGCTGTTAAAATCAACATTCCACCACGGCGTTAGATTAACATTCACAGGACGATACTTGTTCCATTCGGTAAAAAACCTATTCGGACCAGCGCCGAGTAAAGCTTCTTTAGCACCTGAAGTGAGTGAGCTTCCGACGATCTCCATTGTCCCGCCCCAAGAAGGACGCACATCCGTACTTGGAGGCAGTTGAAGCGTGGTAAAAACCTGTACATTCAGCCATGAACCGGCAAAGATAAGGATGAGAGAAAATACGGAAACAATAAACGACGGGTTAAGGATACGACGCCCCGGAGCCTCAGCGAACTTGCCATTTCTGCTTGCATTGAGATAAGAATAGAACGCGATCACTCCAGAGACAAGAGCGATGATAAGCCAAGAAAAACTATAGGTTCCGAGTAAACAGAAGAAGAACGAGACTGCAAGCATAGTATAGAGAAAACCTTTCAACCTCGCCTTGTCATGAGCAAAGGTTTCTATGGCAACAAGAGAAAGGACAAGGATAACGCCCGCAAAAATACCAAGGTCGGACCAACTACCGACCACACTCTGTGTTTTCGCGGAAAGCAAACCACCAAGGGTTGATTGCGCCGGGAAGAACATATGGAATATCTGAAAAAGGAAAACGAGCACGCTCGATAAAAGCGTAAACCAGATGGCGCGCAAAATATTTTGTCTTGAATGAAAGAATATACCGATCAAAAGCAGGAACAGCACAAGAATGATCATACCAAGTGAGGTCGTGATCTCTCCGTTCCCAAAGAAAGATGGGACAAAAGCACCCGAAGCGTACGACGATAAAAGGTACCATAATGCAAGAGCGCCAAGTACTGGATAAGCAGGGTGACGAGGAATAGTGATAACCCCGGCACGCAACCACCAAAGGATACACAGAAGCACAGACACCAATACGACAGCCGACATAAAAATGCCTTTACTGAATTCGATAGTAAAACCAGAGATCGGAAGAACAAGGATCGGCAATAAGGCGATCATCCCAAGCAAAATATTGGTGGCGACCTTTTTCAACAGTCCGCCGGTTGACGGAACGTCTTTACCCGCCTCTTCTTGCGGTACAAACTCTTCGGTTTGTATGAACTCAACTTCTTCATAGACACCGCCTGTGCCTGAAGGATATGCATTGTTTTCGTCGTTCATGTGCAATAAAATACGTTAAAATTCATAAGACGAACCCGCGGCAAAGATTTTATATCAGAGACACCTAATACAAAACACTGCCAGGAACGAACGTCCTGCTTTTGATAAAGTTGTAGATACATTATACACAAGACCCGGTCTCTGCCACAAGGGGAAAAACATCCGGCCAAGGCCGGATGTTTTTTGATTATTTATGTTTTTTCTTCCCTTGCCGTGCCGCCGGATCGGAAGAGCCGGAACGAACCGCCTTTGCATGTTTCTTTTGGTATTCTTCAACGACAACCAAAAGAGGACTGGCTATAAAAATGGACGAATAGGTTCCCGAAATAATACCGATAAGGAGAATGAACGAGAAATAATATGTTGACGCAGGACCAAAAACAAGGAGCGCAGAAAGCACGAGAACGACGGTAAGAGAGGTATTGATGGACCGAGCCATAGTTTGGTTGATCGAACGTCCTACAACTTCCCCAAAATCCGGAGAGATCTTTAATTTGAGGTTCTCTCGCACTCTATCAAAAACGACGATGGTGTCATGAACAGAGAAACCAAGAATGGTAAGCAATGCCGTAATGAAAAGGACATCTGCTTCAACATTCATAAAATGTCCGAGCACGGCAAGGAGACCGATAGGAACGACAACGTCATGAGCTAATGCGATGACGGCAATGAGACCGTATCTTGAAGAAGAAACAGGTGTTGAAACCTTCCTGAATGCGAAAGCTATATAGAGAACGATTGCGAACAAAACCGAAAGGACCGAGACCCAGGCCTTTGCGCGAAGCTCGCTTCCAACGACTGGCCCGATAGAATTAAATTGTTTTTCAACTGGTTGATTTATTGGATCAGAACCAAGCACGCTCACAATAGCCGCATGATCCTTCTCGTCCAACGACCGAAGACGGATCATGAATCCTTTCTCGCCGATAGGCTGAACCACCGCGTCTTTAAACCCGCCTTTATCAAGCTGCCCTTTCACAACAACAACATCCGGGCGGAGGCCTTTAGCATATTCGATCTCAATAAGACTGCCGCCAGTAAAGTCGATGCCGGCGCGAATACCAAATGCCCAGACGGCTGCAGCCGACAGTACCACCAAAAGCACCGCGAACCCGAGAAATATTTTTTTGTATTTGATTATGAACATGGTCTTGGTTTAACTGTTAATTCTTTAAGCCGCTTCCAAAAAGGAATCTGACGAATTTTTTATCGCTGTTGATCCCGAGAGAAAGAAGGATCGTTCGCGTAACGGTCAGTGCGGTAAACATGCTGACGAGAACACCCAAACCGAGAACAAGAGCAAAACCCTTGATCATCGGAGTACCGAACCAGAATAAAATGGTGGCGCTGATAAGCGATGAGAAATTGCTGTCGCGGATAGATGTCCATGCGCGCGCAAACCCTTCAAGCACCGCATCGCGGACAGCCCGCCCTTTTGCGAGTTCTTCTTTCATACGGGCAAAAATGAGAATGTTCGCGTCAACTGCCATTCCAATCGAAAGAATAAAACCTGCTATGCCGGCTGCGGTCATAGTGACGGGGATAAGTTTGAACAATGCGAGCATTATTGCAGAATAGATCGAAAGAGAGATAACAGCGAGAAATCCCGGCAAGCGATAAAAAATGAGCATGAACAATGCGACGATCAAAAATCCGATGAGTCCGGCATTAATAATGGAAGTGTATGCGACACCGCCAAGTGTTGCACCGATCGTCTGTGCCGAAAGCAGCTCTATCGATACGGGAAGAGCGCCGGAGTTCAAACGCCCGACAAGTTGTTTCGCTTCATCCAAAGAGAATTTTCCCGAGATCTCTGCGTTGCCGCTCGTTATAGCTTCACGGACGACCGGAGTCGAGATCGGAGCTCCGTCAAGATAAATAGCAACGGTCTTTCCCACGTTCTCTTGCGTGATCTTAGCGAAAAGTGCCTTTCCCTCATCACTGAATTGCAAAGACACCTTGGGTTCTCCAAATTGACTATCGAACTCAAGTGTCGCCTTCTCCAAATAACGCCCTGTCAATTCCGTGTTCACATAATACGGATCTTGTAAGATAAGAGGGTCTACAGTTTGAGCATTGAGTGTTTCTCCATTCGCTTTTGCGGCTTCGGCCTGTTTTTTGTAGTCTTCCTGCGCTTTAAGAATAACATCGCGTTCTGTGGTAGGTCTTTCAGTTTTAAACTCAAGCACCGGGGTTGCACCGATCATTTGAACAGCTTTCTCGACGTCGGTCATTCCCGGAAGCTCGACAATGAGACGATTTGCCGAACCGCTTTGTGCGAGCATGCTTGCCTGTTCCACCTGAACAAGAGGCTCCGCAACACCGAACATATTAACGCGACGCTCGATGACATCGCGAAGTGCATTCATCGATTCGCTGACGCTGCTGCTTTTTAGTTTTGAGGTATCGGCAGAATATTCAAGATGAGTACCGCCCTGAAGATCAAGCCCGAGACGAAGGGCGAATTTTTGAAGAGACTGATTAGGAGTAATATGCATCTTGTCGAGGAACGCATAATGCGTCGACTGAGAGGCAAAATCAAAATAACCAATTCCGAGGCCAAGCAGTACCAAAAGGACTGCGAAAAATCGTATTTTTGTCATGAAATCGATTATATTGCTTTTTAGAGAGTTTTGCAACAAAAAACAACCTTAAATATAGAAAAAGTCGAGGCCAGGGCAGGCCTCGACTACGATTACGACTGCATTATCTGGCAAGGTCTCTTCGCGAACTTCGGGATGTCCTCGAACTTGACCACCTTGACGTTGTCAAGAAAATCATGGACATACACGTGGGATAGAGCGCTGTCTTTATCAGAAACGGGCCCATCGATCGGGGGGATGGCGGTCATTCCGGGAATGCCTTGGCATAGCCGAATATGGACATCATTGACGATGATGCACCCACCAACTTCGGTCTGTTCCGCCATCCAGGCGATTCCGAGGAGCACGCAGACCTCAGCGTATGACAGCGGGAAATACCCACCGCTCCCATCGCCATCTTTGTGAGAAATTCGAAACTGTGACATCGTTCTTTCGCTCATAAATGGACCAGATTCTATAATACATTATAGAACAACTTTTGTCAATTAATGTAGCATTGCAGCGTCAAGTTTACACTCGCGCACTTCCATAGCTTCTCCATTGGAGTCATCCCATCCATCCCGATTCCTCGATGCCGTCTCTCGTTGTTGTAGTACTGGAGGAAGAGGTTTAGA
>Ga0247841_10005500_pt1 | contig 20459 bp, 19 predicted proteins | sample LaCruzMarch2015__2_FD_192410 | JGI IMG/M metagenome (GOLD analysis project Ga0247841, IMG submission 192410) | Freshwater microbial communities from meromictic Lake La Cruz, Castile-La Mancha, Spain - LaCruzMarch2015_18m | ecosystem: Environmental > Aquatic > Freshwater > Lake | place: Spain... | reverse complement strand
CCCATTGACAGTGAATTTTGATGCAATAAGTACAGGAAATAATGGTGAAATACTTCGAGATTTTGGAGATGGTACACAAGGTAGTGGGACTCCTATAACTCATACATTTTTTTCACCAAATATGTATAATGTGCAAGCTACAGCAAAAGGAAATACTACAGATGCAAAAGCACAGATCATTGTAGTTGTTTGATGACAAGTGGGAGACAATAAAGCACTACAAGCAAAGACAAGCAACATAGGCGGGAAAATAAATATGGAAAGCACACTATCCACATCATTAGTAGGAAATTTTGATGAAATTGAACGAGTATTCCCCAAAGAGAATATAACATCAAAAAAAAATCCTGGAGTAAGTTTCAAAAGAGTATTTAGGCAGACAGGAGAAAATATTGTATTAGTAAAAGGATATAGCAATGGAATATTGGCAGGTATAAGTTACTTCACGATGGGAATAGGCGAATGAAAATGAGCAATACTCAAAAGCAATATAGCAAATACAGAAATAAATCAGAAAATACTTTTTGATACCCAGACATATAATATCAAACAATCAGATATAGTCAAAGTAGATCGAGATTTCGGTGACACTATACAAATAAGTAATACAACACTCACTATGGAATATGCATATACAAAACCATGAAAAAAAGTCGTAAAACAAACGACAACATTGACTGATGGAAAAACAATCGTAACTATGATTACTATAAACATAACAGACAAAACACTCTTGGGATCATATGCATTATTGATGACACCATCAAAACTTATAGCTAACGCAGGAGAAAAAATTTCATTTACAAGTCGCATCATAGGGACACTTTTCAAAACACCGATTATACAAATAGCGGAATTTGGAGATGGAACAACCAAACAAAAGGCATGAACAGAACAAATGCCAAGTCTGTTTGCACATACCTATCAAAAAAATGAAACACTAACACCACAAAATAGTATATATATAAACCAATGTACATATCTCAAAAACCAAGCAACTATAACAATCAACGGCAGAGATAGTTGTTTAGATGCTAAAATACAAGGCAATCTTAGTAACACATACAAGTGTGATCTCGATGGTGATAGCATACCTGATATTTGTGATACAGATATCGATAATGACGGTATAGTAAACCTACTTGGACTTATTAATTTTGAAAACAAAGACTGTTCATATGAAAGCGATCCAGACAAAGCAAATGCAAACCTCAATCAAGAAATATTAGGAAAACATTATCAGTGAGTATGTTCAGTTGACAATGCACCATTCAATCACAACCCAGACCAATTAGATCTCAATCAAGATGGTATCGGAGATAGTCAAAAAAATAATATACCAATAATAAATAATGAAGAATCTCTCGATAGTGATGGAGATGGAATTGCTAATATAAAAGATCTTTGTCCTACTATTCAAGAGACATGGAATGGTATACAAGATACAGATTGATGCCCCGAAATTGGACAAGAGTTCGGATGTAATGTACAAGGTATAAACCCATTATTGGGAATAATAAATGATACTATTATTATACAACCTATAGAAACAATTATCCCTTTAATTTCATGTGGAAATGGGAAAATTGATACAGGAGAAAACTGTAGTAATTGTCCCGAAGATGTAGGAACATGCGTTTCATGATTATCGTGTGGAAATGGTATTGCTAATCCATGAGAAACATGTACTACCTGTCCTTTAGATATTTGAGCTTGTTCAATATATTGTGGAAATGGGTTGATTGATCCTAATGAAACCTGCAACACCTGTCCTATAGATGTCTGAGCTTGTACAACATATTGTTGAAACGGAAAAATTGAAGCATGAGAAAATTGTCTCAATTGTCCGCAAGATGTAACAAGTTGTTGAACATGTGGTGATGGCAACAAAGATGGGACAGAAAATTGTCTTAGCTGTCCTCAAGATTACTGAATATGTTCTGAAATACCTATATGTGGAAATGGCTTGATAAACCCTAATGAAGACTGTCTCAACTGTCCTCAAGATGTAAGAAGATGTATATGAATATGAACGTGATCTACATGTGGAAATGGCTTGATTGATCCTAATGAAACCTGCAACACCTGTCCTATAGATATAGGCATATGTTGATGATCTGGCAATCTACTGTGTGGAAACAAAAATATTGACCCAAGTGAAACCTGTACTACTTGCCCGGAAGATCTAGGCACATTATGTATCGAAACAATTAACATATGAGCATGTAATCAATGCCCTTGCATGTTTGCAGATATTGCAAGTGATCTTACAAATAACGATCAAGTAAGAGCAATTTTACGAGATTACAAAAAAACAATCCAGTATAAGTTTTCACTACCATGGATTGTAGACTTCCAACAATAAATATATTATATCTGATTTTCTTAGAAATTTTCAATAGCATCTACAGGACAAGCAGCTTGCGCTTGATCATATTTTTCTTTATCTTCTGGACTTAATTTTTTAATTATTTCTGCTGGAACACCTTCCACTTTAAAAATTTCAGGAGCAACTGCAGCACAAGTCCCACATCCTATACATTTATCATTTATACCTGCCATTATACATATATAATCAAATAAAAATTATCAAAAACGATGTTCATGAGTATGTTTATGTTCATTTTCATCTCCTCATTCTTCTTCATCAAAAAGTCATTTAAATGATTTTTTATGTTGAATTTCTTTCATAGCATCTTCATCAACTACATTAACGATTTTGGTTTTATTGGCATTTTCTTTAGCATGTTTAAGCACAGAAATCAAAGTCAAAACCAATCCCAAAAGCAAAAACAATTGAATAAAATAGTATGATCAAGTAAGTTTTATTGTTTGTGTGCTTGTTCCTACAACATTTATAGCATCTCCGATTCCCAAAAAAGCTGTTGCTATAATCCATAAAAAACCAAAGTTGAAAAGAGAATCATTCTCTTTGAAACCAAAATATCAAATAACAAAGTTTTTAAACTTAAAACTCATATTTCGACTCAATAAGACAACAACACTTACAAATATAATGAGTAAGGTCTTAAAGAGATTACCGTTAAATAACCAAACAGAACGTGAGATGTCATTTACAGGAGAGATTTTGATCAAGGGCAATATTACAAGAAATAGTGTAAGCACCCAAAGATAGAGGACAAAAACCTTTTGATGTTTAGTAAATCTTCAGAATTTTTGAAGAAATTTTGAGATTTTTTCTGGAAGGTTAAATTTTTTATTCATCTCAAAATAGGAAAATTTTAAAAGCAAACACAGGAACAATAATGATTTATCAAATCTTTTCAAATAATTTTTTTATACAATTATTTTAAAGATTATACATAGTATTTGTAGTGGGCAAAGAAGATGGTCAATTTGAAGAAGGATTTATGGGATCATAAATCTGACCATTATACTGACTTTTTTCTTGACTTTTTTGGATTACATTACCAAGACTAAAAAGTCAATTTACAAGTTCACCTGCTCTATTAAAGACATTTACAGGAGTATAAACATCGTATTTTGGAACTTTCATAACCTTAAGAACAAATGGCACCAAAAACAATAAGAGAATTGTTAAAATAATACCAATAATCATAAACCTAATACTATTTCGTCATTTTTTCTTATTTTCTTCCTTACTATGAGAAAAAACAAACATAATAATTGCACGAATAAATGTATATATACATCCACCAATAACCAAAATAACTACCAAAGCCAAAATGGTCAAGATAACATTTTGAAAATCAGCATTATCATAAACAGCATTCATAGCAAAAGAAAAAAAAATAAAAAACCCGACTATTTCTTTTCTTCTTTTTTAGTTACTCATTTTCTTTCTCTCTGTTCAATGAATTTATTAAAAAACTCGTCTTTTGTTTGATTAAACAAAAGTTTTGCAACTCTTTCTGATGGTTGTGCTCATTTTTTAATCCATGAAACGATAGATTCTACATCAACCTTAAGTTCATGTTGTATAGGATCATATGATCATAACACTTCTTTGTATCCATATTTTACTGGTTTAGTGTGTTCAGAAAGAACAACTCTATAAACAGCCAAATTTTTTCTTCCATGTCTGGAAAGTCTAATAACTAACATAGGGAATGTATAAAAAAATTAAAAAGGCATAGTGAGAACTGAAAATATACCGATAAATTTATCGATACGAAATAAGACTATTATTTCAATTTTTCTCTTGATACATGAGTAGTCTTTTTCTTGTCTTGTTTGCAATATTTTGTCAATTCCAATTTCTGAGTATTTGTTTTGTTTATACTCGTGTGATAATTGGTTTTTCCGCAGTCCTTACATTGCATTGCGACTACGATTCTTCATCATTTTTTTTTAGCCATAAGAATAAGGTAATAATAATAAATAAAGGTATTTTGAATGACGGTTGATGATTATTATTGATTTGGCTCCAGGGAGACTCGAACTCCCGACCTCGTCCTTATGAGAGACGCGCTCTAACCTGCTGAGCTACAGAGCCATAAAATCTTTAATAACCTTTTTGTTTTTTTGTTTCTTTAACCAAAGTTCTTTTTTATGAGCTTCTTCTTTAGTAGAATACATTTCACAATAGAACAATTTTAACGGTCTTTCTGGTCGAAACTGTCTTTCATTGTTGATGTTCAAGGAATCTCCTTTGTACATCATTCGTACTTCAGACATAATATCTCCCATTGTGCATTTCAAGAATATAGACATATCAAACCATAAGCCATCCTGCTAATATTTGAAATTCCCAACCTTCCCGATGCATCGGGACGCTCTAACCAGCTGAGCTACAGAGCCATAACATCGGTGAGGGCGGGATTCGAACCCGCGGGACGTTGCCGTCCGACTCGTTAGCAGTGAGCTGACTTCGACCACTCATCCACCTCACCATTAAGTATTTTAGATACAACAAAAAAATCGTGTGGTGATTATATACATAATTACTGTTGAATTTCAAGAACAAAAGTATACATTTCTCAGCATATATAAGCAATTTTTACTCACTAGTGAAAAATAATGGCAGATGAAGTAGGAGGAGGGGGATTAGACGACATAAATATAGGAGGAGGAGTTAGAGAAGATACCAACAAAGTTACGGAAGAAGCAGTCAGAAGAATACAAGACAATCAAAAAAAGGCACAACAAGTAGGACAAGAGATAAAAAACGATAAAGCAACCAACAATAAGTTCGCAAATTTTCTGACATTTCTCCTCAAAGATATCAAAAACGACCACCTTATAAAACAAATATATCAAGTTTTTTTCAAGACCAGACATGAAGAAACTGATCTCGTACATTTGAGAAAAAGCATGAACACCATAATCGTAGTATGAATATTTATGCCTTTTTATCAAAACGAAATCAAAGACTTAGGTCTACAAGGTACATATCAAGACATATTTACTTTCGATGGAGATATTTATTTGACCAAATATATTGATTATATCAAAGTATTATTACCCAAACATCACGATAATATAGTGATAGACAAGGAAGAATTTACCAAATTGTTAACACAAATAACAGAATATTACAATCTTATAGAAAAACTTTCTAACGAAAAGACTATAGAATTTGAAAATACGATAAAAAAAGAGCTTTCATTCAAGCAATAACAAGGGCAGCAACAGATTAAAAATTTTTTAGGATATTTGTCAACCCTATTTTTTTATTTAGTATAAGTTTTTTGGTATTTCTCTCGCTGGTGAATATACTTAAGTGTATAAATTTTTACTTATACTACTGGGATGGAAACCAAAAATCTAGACATACAACAAGCCGTAGAATGAGAAAAATTCAATAAAACACTCTACACGTTTGATGAATTCAAAACAGAACTAGCTGCCAATCGTATTAGCGATATTTTTTCTGATACAAAAATCAAAAAAAACAAAGAAAAGTATATATTTACTATTAATGGAGAGAATAAATTTGCTATAGATGGAGAAAGTAATCTAGTAAACTGGATACAGAGATTTTATGAAGAGCAATGAGCAAAAGAAAGTCGAAAAGCAGAAGAAAAAGTATTGATCAGAATAGAAGGATTAAAACTTGAATATATCAAAAGTAAGACACAAGACGAACTCGCTCTCCTCAAAAACGATATTACAAAAGCAAAAGAATCTATAGAAAAAAATACTGACTTAGAAAACGTAAAATACAAACTTGATAGACTGATTACTTTTTTCGAACAAGAAAAAGATTTAACAAACCAAAATATAGGACGGTTTTTGGGAAGAGAATATAATAGAAAAGATACAGCACTTCGAAAGATAAACAAAACAGAAATCAAATGACGCATCAAAGAGCTCAACAAAATAAAAAATCAAATAGAAAGATTAGAAAAGAATAAAAACAAAACATATGGTGATGTAGAAATGAATGATATTAACGATATGGATATGAATATGACACTTAAACAATTTAGTGAAAAAATAGAAGATCTTGGTAAAGAAGCTCCTGATTTTATCTTATCAAGAAATGCTATTGTTCTTTGAGAAGGAGACACTACACCATATTTTGAGATTATAGGCTACGATAAATCAGATGCAAGAAAATTAAACAGATCACTCAAAAGAATAAACAACGAATATGTCATTCTAGATGAACTAAAATTGACGGGTGCAAAAAGACAAGAACTCAGTCAAGATCTACAAGATCTAGAAGAATATCTCAACAATGTAATAAACAATCCAGATACATTTAAACCATCAGAACATCCATTTATACCAAGACATACCAAAGAATTCTTTGCATTGATGGAAATAAGACCGACTCCTGAGCAATATAAAGCAATGAACAAAGAAGCTGAGATCACACCGAAAAGAAATAGCGGTGCGGTACTACTAGAATCTTGAGCAACAATTGAAACAGATAAAAGATGAAAAGAATATGTAGGAAGCCCATATGGAGATACTAAGGAAGCATTTGAAAAATGAGGAGTGAAAGGAGCTATGGGATATTGGCTAGATAAAAGCAATATGAAACCAGAACAAAAACAGTTTTGGTGAGGGGTAGGTAATTTGGCAGTCACAGGAGGTGCTATTTTCTTAGGATGGAAAATGCTCAGTAGTGCATTCAAAATGATATTTAAAAGTAATAAGGAGAAAAAAACAGGAGTATATGATTCATCGAATCGGGCACGATTATGAATACCTACAGCGCTTATCTTTTGAGCAAATGCTCGAAAAGGAGAATGATTAGGTAAATTATTAACATGAGGAGGGATGACAGCAGCAATCGCCAACATATTTGGTGGATGAAATACAGCAGAAACAGCAAACCAAACACCACAAGACCAAGAAACACGCATCAAATATAAAGAAGGATTTCCAGGTGCTACAGCACTCTTCAATAGATTAACCTATGGAGAAATGAAACAATTTTTAATTCAAGATGGTGATCAAATCAAGATAAATCCAGATAAATATGATGCACTTTTAGATATATTTAAAAATGGATCCAAAAAAAATGAAGCAGCAGCAGCATTTATTGAATCCATAGGAAAAGATGATGAAAGACACGTATTAGATCTTGGATTGACGGGTATGGGAGTAACACGAGATCAAATAGAAAATAATGAGAACAAAGACAAAAAATTTGATAAAACAGCGGCAGAAGCTATAGTAAGACTTCGTTCAGTGACTGAATTTATGGACCAAAAGAAATACAACAAAATAAATTCAGAAACACAATATTTGGTAGATGAATATATCGCGAATGGAAAAAATATAAATGATCTAGAAGACTTAGAAGCAAGAGGTGATGTTTTTTATAGGGAAATTGAAATCAAAGACGAAACAGGATTAGCTACCAAAATCAAAGAATTAGCAAACAATGATATACAAAAAGAAGAAGAATTGCTCCTTGCAATAAATAGTTTTTATAAGCAAATGCCAAACGCAGAAAAAAAGATAGAAATAAATGGAAAACGACCAGAAATACAGTTCAAAACATATGACCAAACAACCAATATCGATCTCAACAAAAAAGAACTTAAAGGATTTACTCCCAATAGATTTAGTAGTTATTTAGAAGCATTCAAATCTGCAAACCTTACCAATCGTATCAAGTTTTTATGTAAAGACAAAGAAACAAAATCGGAAAAACCATTCTATTTGTCACCAGGAGGAAGAGATATAACTTTTGATAACGCAGATATTTTTTCTAAAGATTTTGACACAGAAATCATGACCGCAGGACGATTCGGTGCACTCAAGAAAGTATCACCAACACTTGAAAAAAACAAACAAGCATATTGTGATTATCTCAATGCAAATAAATTTTGGAAAGAGACACTAACAGCATAAAATTTCTATTGAATAACTAATAAGGACTGCTATATAGTATGTAGTCCTTTTTAGTTTGTCGGAAGCTATGAAAATTTCAAACACACTGAATATTTCTGAAAAAAGCATCCTCATCATAGGAAATCGATCCTACAAAAATCTAGGAGATGAACTGATTTTATTATGAACGGTTAAATTATTATTGCAAGAAAACAAAAAAATAACTATTGCTGCTTATGACCCAGAATGGCTCAAAAAATTTTTTAGTCAATTCATCGATATAGATAAAATAAACTTCGTAACAGAGATACCAAAAGGTATTCGTTCATGGGTGAGATATATAAGTCAAGGAAAATTGAAAGAACGAAAAATATATAGAAAGATTAATGCCGTTATTATCGGATGAGGAGAAATTATCACCGAAGAAAACAAAAATTCTTATTGGTATCGATTAATATCACTCCTCCCCTGCCGAAGAAAACCTCGTTATCTTATGGGGTGAATACAAATTCCAAAAAAAACAATTAACAGACTCCTCTTCACTATCCTCCTCAAGAAAACGAAACGTATCTTCGCAAGAGACTATGAAACTATTGAAGAACTCAAAACCTACGGATTTGATAATGGAGAATTTTTTATGGATACGAGTTTTTTCGCATACAATCGAAAAGCAGTGAAAACTAATACTACAGAAACATTTCAACAAAAATATATAGTAGTTAATATAAACAAAAATGCAGAAAAATTTCTGCCGGAAATAATCCAAAAAGTAAAAAATTATTATAACAAGTGATATGCTATATATTATGTACCTGTCGCCAAAGGAGAAAACAAACAATATAATGATATACAATATGCACAAAAAATAAAAAAATGAGCAGAAATCAAGGATCAGCGATTTACTATATTGGATCGAGAAGAAGATTTTCACAATTTTATAAAAACAATAGCACAAGCAAATATAGTCATCAGCAGCAGATTACATTTGTTTTTGGTGGCAAGTTTTTTGGGTGTCCCCACGAAAGTATATCCCTACCAGAAGAAAATTCTGAAAATGAAAAACATTATAGAAAAAATATAGTTCTCAAGTAGTAATTTTTTTAAAAACAAAGGTAAAAAGGAAATATAATACAAAAAAGAATTGACAAGTATCATTATATCAATATAAGTTTTTTCAAGGAAACAAAATACTAATCTAAATAAAAATATCATGGAAATCAAAGGCGTTATTATCGTAAGTTCCTTAATGTCGCAAATGGAAGTTGGACAAACAGGATACCTCACTACAGAGGCAATTACCATTATGAATGGTTGTGAAATGTTCATAAACACCGGTAGTAGTATTTCCCAAGTCAAAAACAAAACTACGCTACACACCCTACCCATTACAAGAACTGGCCCAGGAAAAGAAGATTTTGAAATAGATTTTCACATAAGCCAATATTTCATCAATAATGAGGTAGATGAAGAAACCAAAAAAAAATATCAACTAAATCCAAAGTTAATAGGCCCGTTTCCGATAGAAGTTGAAATATATCGGGCATTAAGCTACCGAGAACAACTCTATCCAAGGATGGATTTGACAGAATTGATTGAAGATTTAATACTTACAAATCAATATCTGGAGACATCACCGGACAATGAAATTTATATTGAAGACAAAAAAGTTTTGCGCAATTTCATTAGAGAAAAATTGAAAGAAGTTGATTTGGACACACTCATAATTTACCAAAAAACATTTTCTCCACTTTCTGAAGAAGAAAGTCAAGATGGAGAAATGGTAAATTATGCTGAAGACGAAAAGATTTTAAAATTCGTCATAAGACGGATGGAAGAGCTACAAATAAATCAACAGCTTGAGAGAATGTCTTTAGAAAAATTGCATAGAGAATTGGAACTATCAAATAGAAATGAAGACTTTGAACGGTCTGGCATTCTGCGAGACATTATACGACAAAAAGAACAATAGGTGGAAGATAAAGGAGATAGTATTCTATCTTCTTTTTTTAATAAAACGATGATAAAACGTTCATTTCCATATAGCTTTCACCAAATGCCATTTCTGTTTTCATGGAGCAAATCTAAGTATCTTGAGAATAAGTCGTAAAGGCTGTCACCAAAATCCAAGAAGATAAAATTTTATTTTATCGGTCAGCTTACCATATTTTTTTACAAAAAGCATCCTATGTTTTGCTTTCCTATATGCAGCATGTTGATTACCAACTCGCGCTTCTTCAAGTTTATTTTTATCTCTTTCCATATGATATATTTTCAAGTCACGAAGTACGATAATGGGATGGCCAGCACGATGTATTCTATAAGAAAAATCCAAGTCTTCATAGACAAAATCTAGAGTCTCATCAAAAAGTATCTCTTGGAAAATATATGCAGGAGCAAGAAGAGAATTTCAAGAATACATCTGTATATAATCTCGTTCTTTTTCTCACAAAATCTGAGAAATAGGCCTTGATAGTCGATAGTTAAAATGAGAAAAACCTTGATTCTGAATTTGTCACGTTTTTCTATACATCAAGGTCGGCGTCAGAACAAAATCTTTTTTGATAATAGCTCTATATTTGTCCCACAATGACATATATTTTGCTAAATAATCATCTTCAAATCGTTCGTCGTCATCCATAAGTAGGATAAATTCACCCTGAGCAGCTTTGATTCAATAATTTCTCAAGCTACTGGCATTTCACCCAATCATAGGCTCTTTATCATCACGTTGACTACGAAAAGATGAATTCAAATTAGTTATATACTGGATATTGCCATGTGAAGTAAATTCTTCAACGTCTTTGAGATGTTTATCAACAACAAAGATAACCTCAAAATCTTTGAAAGTCTGATTTCCCAGATATTCTATGCTATTTCTCATGTTTTGATCTCCCCTTGTTGGGATGATTACACTAAGCTTCATGATAGACAAAATACGTAAACGAGAATACTATAGCTATTTAGATAAATTTTTCCATTGTTTTTATTTTGCTAACACATATATTAAACAACATATTTATCATTAGCCCTCCCTATGATAAGATTCCTCAAACCGTTTTTGATATTCATTGTTATGTATCATATGTTTGTGACAGTTGTCGGATACGGAATACTAGGATGAGCATATCCACAACTCCCAGCACTTGGAAGAGACGTTATCTGGCTCATTTTTTTCGCAATCATATTACTCTACAATTATAGAATAATTACATCATATCTTCGCACACGAAAACGACCACGAATCACCTTCATCATCATTATAGTGTTCTGAATAGGAATGTCGCTCATGAAAGAAAAATCAGTATATGATATTTTTGTAGGAATCAAATATGGACTACTCTATCTCTTCATATTTTTATCTGCAACGTTCATATGATACGTATGGAACAAAAAAGAATATTGAATAATCTCACATAAAACCAACATCTGAAAACTTCTCAAGTTTTTAAAATATTTTCTGATGACTACATTGATAGTTTGATTTCTTCGACAATGATTGAAATTTATTTGGCCGGATTTTTTCTTCACCATCGGATATGGACCATTAAATGATTTCAAATTCTGAGTAAAACCACCTATCTATTATCTCACAGGATACCAATGAACACCAAGACGACAAGGGATCTTTTCCTGACCAAATAACTATGGATATTTTTTAATCGCATTTTTGCCGGCAGTACTGTTTTTTTTCAAAGAAAATTTTAAACACATCAAAACATCAGTATTCAAGCACAAGACAGCAATTATAAACACGTCAATAATTATACTATGGATACTAGCTATAGTACTTACACTCTCAAGAACAGCATTTATAGGAGGGATTGTAGGACTTGCTATCATAAATATCCAACGAATCAGACAACACAAAAAACTTTCATGGGGCATATGAATAGTACTCTTAGCATGATTAGTAGGACTCAGTATACTAAAATGAGCATCCACATTAGGACATATCAAAGCAAAATTTAGTAGTATCCAATATGTTATTGATCAACCAGATGGGTATGGATTAGGCACATCAGGTCCTGCTGTCAACTATAACGGAACTATTCTCCCAGAGAACTATTACATCCAACTCATGCTCGATATCGGCACCATATGATTTTTATTACGAACGATGATTATTATTCAGCTCACACGATTAGCAAGAAAGATACAGAAAAAATTTAGAAGCATCAAAACGAATAAAGATACAGAGATAATATATCTTATTCGAAGATGATTAAATATATGACGGATTTCTCTACTTATTATGGGTATGTTTTTACATGTCTTTGAAGATAGCATGATTAACTATCTATTCTTTATCTCACGAGGAATACTGACAGGATATCTATCTGTATATATTAAAAAAAATGAATGATGAATAATGAATGATTAAGGTAATCCCTTATACCAACATTTTTCATTATTAATGCTTAATTAGTTTTATTTATCGTATTCTACTTCCAGTGAAATCTTATCTGGTATCAATGCCTTAGGCACGATAATTTGCAAAGTATTATCAGGAGTAAGTTTACTGTGAATCTTATCAAAATACACTTGAGGAGGAAGATCTATGATTTGGTCGATCGGTCATCGGTAGCATTCTTCTTTGAGAGGGATCAGATGATCTTTTATTTTTGGTTTAATTCTTTCTCCAGAAATCACGAGCCTATAATCTTTGATAGTAAGTTTAAGTGTTTCTTTTTTGACTCATCCCAAAGGAAGCAAAATAACAATTTCCTGGGGAGATTCATAGATATCATAAGGGATACGTGGCGTTTCCTGTTCTTGTTTCATGAAGACAAAATTTATAATATAAATGTATGTATGATACACGTAAAATAAAGCCCCTTTCCCTCATTCATCATTAATCTATAGAATCTTGATTGGACTGAATACCAATTTCAGCGATTTTTAATATCTGATCTTTTCTCTTCTCTGGTTTTGGAATCCAACGAAATCTTATCTCACCATCATGTTCAGCATCTCACTAAGTAAGAACAACAATATCACCATTATTGAATATACTATAAAAGAATCATGATTTATTAATTTTAACAGATTTGATGCTTTGAGCAGTAATAGTATGCACATTTTTTTTAAAGATTCCTCATTGATCATACATCATTATAGATGGTGGTATAACAATAATAAAATCCATTTTATAATGGACATATTTTCCAATAATAGGAAAAAGAAATACAAGATCCATAATAACGATAGCAATAACAATATAATCAAAATAACTACCATTCAATCGTTGATAGAAAAACATAAGTCCCAAAACAGTAAATAACGACAAACCAATAAGTGGTAAGATAACCTTATATATTTTATATAATTGACTTCTTCAAAAACACAAAACATTATCTATACCATATATTTGTTGGTATTCTTCAAGTGTTCTCTGTCTAAGACTAGTATCAAAACTTGAAAATATTCTCATAGAGATATACTAAAATAAAAAACATTAGAATGTAGAAAAATGTGGGAAAAATCTAAGATATACTTTTCCTATAATATTATCAAATGGAACTTGATATGTTGATCACTCGTAACAATCAAGTCCAAAACAACAACGAGAATCAGTTGAAAATCACCTATTATCTCCCATGACAAAAAATCATCAAGTTTCGATTTTAAATTCCGAAACACCACATCTTGCTTCAGTTTTTATTCAATTTAAATATGGCTCTGAAAGTGTATTACATTGTTCTATAGCATTTTCTGTTTTACAAATTTCTACAGTATTATTGACAATTTTTACTGTTTCTCCAGGAAAACCAATAATCCTTTTGATATAAGGAATCGTTTTACCAGGTGGCACAAACACTATCACATTACCCCTTGTAAGATCACTAAATCTTGGAGTAATCTTATCTACAATAATAAAATCATTTTCTGTAAAAGTAGGTGCCATACTTGCTCAAACAACCGTATATGGATTAGCAACAAAAAATCTTATAAATAATACAATACCACCCACAAACACCAAAAATGATACCATATCAAAGAGGTCTAGCAGAAAATATTTTAGTTTCATCTTAAATGTCATAATATACGAATTCCTATATGATAAAATAATATATTCAAAAAGACTGATATTTTTTATATGCACACATAAATATCGAATAACGTATATTTATTCGAGTCATTAATTGAATTCAAGTAAAGATCAAGACTTCAATAGTTTAGAATGGTACGTCTTCATCAGTATCTACAGACAGAGGATCAGCAGCATTCAACACATGGTCATCATCTCCTCCTTGTCCTTTTGGATCTAAGAAGATAAAATTATCAACGATAATTTCAGTAGAGAATTTGTCTTTCCCTTCACTGTCTTGTCGTTTTCTTGTCCTAAGTCTTCATTCAATGTAAATTCTTTTTCCTTTGTTCAAATACTTTGCCAACACTTCAGCTCATTTACCATAAGAAACACATCTGTGGTATTCAGCATCTTCAAGTACATTTCCTTCTTTGTTTTTAAATTTTCTGTTGGTTGCAACAGTAAAATTCACTACAGAAGTTCCACTACTTTCGATGGTTTTTACCTCCAAATTGTTGGTAGCTCTTCAAATAATCATTACTTTGTTCAAATCCATGACTCAATACAATTATCGTGTAAAAATATGATGAAAAAAAAATCATCACATACTATGTAAATAATCAGTATATAAAATCAATTGATTTTTACTCAGATTTTCGTAAATACTCACAACGAAACAGCCGGAAAAACCAATATGCCCAGATGATGGAATGGTAGACATGCTAGACTCAAAATCTGGTGTCTGTAAGGACGTGAGGGTTCGAGTCCCTCTCTGGGTAATAACAGGTTTTAACGCCTGCATAAAAGTCATGAAAATACTGAAGCAAACTAGAGTTACCGAGTGTTCGGTAATTTTCTTTTTTCGAAAATTTCAAAGATCATCCAAACCGAACACCAATTAGTAATTGCCTTATTTCATTACTACCTATTTTCCAGAAGGCAATAGGATTAACCAACATACCCTTGAGTTTACTAGACAAAATAAAAATCTCATTATCCGTAAAAACTTTATCACTAATACATTCTTCCAGTACCTTCTTTTCTTTATTTAATTCGGTCCATTCTATCTCATATTTCGTATAGAGGTCAACAATTCTTGTCTTGAGCATTAGTTCTTCTATATTCCTCAATCTATTGTCTATTGCTGTTTTTTCTCATCTCATTTGATCTTTCTTAATATCATTCAAATTTTTAAGATCCTGTCGATCTCTTCTGAGCATAGTATCAAATATAGTTATACATGGTTCAGGTACTTCATAGCTTTTTACCAATCTTTCAAAATCTCCTTCCAAAAAATTCTTGGGAATATTCTCCCTCTGAGGGCAAAATTTGTTGGAACATCAATAGTAAGGGAAACGATTCCCTGCTTTTCATCTAGAATACCAAGACGTCAAAAACCTAGTACAAGATGGACAAGTAATCATCCCCCTCAAAGGAAATTCACTACTGGCATTGGTATTGCGAGTATTCTTTTTGACTCCTCATTTTTGTAATTTATTTATAAGATCATACACCAATTGCAAAGAAATAATGCCTTGCCACTTTCCCTTGATTGGCTCGTTTATTCATCGATCAGGATACACAACATATCAAGCATAAAAGAAAAGTCTATGCAAGTCAAAAGTTTTTTCTATAAATGAAAGCCACAGCTTCCCTGTATAGAATTTTTTGTTCGTTGTTAACCCTTCTCATCTAAAATAACCCAATAAGTCAGAGTTTGACACAAGCACATTATTTGCAAAAAGTTCCAATCATTTAGAAATAATATTTGCTTTTGTCTCGTCGACTTCTATGGTCATATCTTTTCATTCTCCAACCTTCATATATCATGGAGGTACACGTCAAAAAGGCCAGCCACCATTCAAAGCCATAGAAACCATCCCATTTTTCGCACGCTTCATAATTTTAACTCTTTCATATCTCGCTATTGAGAATTTGATATCATCCATAAGTTTTCCCTCATCAGTACTGGTATCTCTATGCTCCAATGTAGTGATAATTTTTACTCATGTTGCTTCTATTCTAGAAACAATCTGAGTTCCCTGTATAACTTCATCTGGTCTAGCAATTCTACTAAACTCAGTGCATACAAAATGCGTAATTTTAGTATACTTTTTATTTTCTTTTTCCAAGAATGCTATTGCATCCATAAGTCACTTACGATCTAGAACCGTTCAACTAACGCCCTCATCTTGAAATGATTTAATGATTTTTATATCTCAATTTACATCACACCATTTTTTACAAGACTCTTGTTGTCAGTCTATTTTCTGGCCATCGCTCGATACTCTTGCATAAGATATAGCCATTGGAATTTGAGGTTTTGCAACTTCTGCAACTGCATTTACAATCTTCTCTGTAGCAGTATCAAAATTCATCAAAGGGTTGGTTTTTCTATAACGTCACATCTTGGAAAAAGTAAGAAATAAAGTCAGTATACGGTAGTTTAGAATTGGTTTTAAATATCGCAAATAGTATAGCAATTTACCACCAAAAAACAACACAAAGTCACTCTTTTTTATTTGAATTTATCCAGTTCCAAACTGGATTTTATACTCTTTTTCTTGCTGGCAATATGCTGTGATATAGCCAATTTAGAAAACATACTAAACAGAGTAATCATTCACTCAATTTGAGCATCTGAAATACCGTCTCAAACAGTGCCTAATATTTTTCTAGCTTCTTCAACTGTCATATTTTTGTTCATCATGGATCATTGTTGGTTAATGGTCCGGAGATCCTTACATTTATATTTTCTTTATCACTTCCGCTAAGTAAAATATCCTCACAATCGCTTTTCCAAATTCTCACAAAGCCAGTAACTATAAGCTGATGATCTACCTTACCACCATATTTTTTTAGAGTTATGTGCCCGTAATCTATCTCATTTTTATAGAGATTGAATTTTTTTACATCTCAAAGAAAAGAAATATCAAGTTGATAGAAGGTTGTCTGATCCTTCAATACAACATTATGAACATCAACAGCACCAAAAAGCTTTTGAAGCTTTTGGTAATGTAAGTTTTCTTTTATCTTGGGATGCTCCAATAAGGAAGCGATCAATTTTTTTTTGTACATGTGTTTAAATTAATAGAATAAATTTATTTAAGTTTACTACCACATTCTATTGCGTACCTGATACCATATTCTATTTCTGCTAAGATATGCTTAATAGCTAAATCCCTGGCTTCTTTCGTAGGTTCTCCGTCAAATATAGCATCGCCAAAGGCAATTCACAAACTAATAAGTCATTCTGTTCAGTCTCTATTGAGTACTGATTCTGATGATATAACATATCAACCTCAATCATCGGCGTATATCCCTCATTTTACTGGTTCATTTTTGCCAGTTATTAAACAAGTTCTACGTCATTTTACATCAATTAAATAATCGTAACTCATTTTGATTTCAGGATTTCCAATCTCAGGATAAGAGTCTTGAAAGTTTCTTTCTAACATTTTACTAATTCTAGCCATGTTTTAATTTTTTTAAAATTTAAAAGATTTTAATTACTAAATGATTTTTTGTTAAAGTAGTTTTTGTATATATTTTTATTTTTTTTATTTTGTTAATTTTATTTTGTAATTTTGTAATAAACAAGAGTAATGCTATATTTTAACCGCTATCTTCGTATGACTTTTCGAGAATTGTTTTGTCTCAAAAAGTCAGATCGAGCAAAGATAAATTTACTCCCATGCCTCTGCGACTACTATCGTCTTTATCACTAAATCCTTTATTCCACAATACTCTTGTTAGTTGTTGTATTCCTAATAATCTTTTTTTTCCTTGTAGCTGGCAATATCTCATATAATATCAGAATATATCGCTCTTTGGCAAAAGATCATTTCATGGAACCAATCACATATATTGAATAAACCCATCTACAGGATCTTCGGGCTTAACCGATGCAAATCTTTTTAAGTACCTCTCTGTTTCTCTTGCAATTTCTTCAGGAACAATAAAACAACCCCTTTCTAAGAGTTTACTTAGTCCATGTAACGATCGTATAAATAATCCAAGAGCCTCATTATTAAGCTTTTCTCACAGTTCTGGATCTGCTATTTTTTTGAAATTTTCACGAAAAGGGATATAGATAATTCTTCTAATCATATTCTCATCACAAAATTTAATTGTTGGATCTATATTTGCAGAAAGCACAATTCTAGCAAACGGTTTAAATTCAAATGGATGTCAGTATCTTTTTCTTCATTCTATCAACTCTCATTCAGTAATTTTCCTCAAAACACCCTGATCCAAACGAATATTATCAGAAGTATCAGCATCCACAGCTAATAACCTACCCAGTAGTTTTTCAAGATCTACATCCTCTAATTTCGATAGGTTAATAGTACAACAATTATTTTGTCCCAACATATTGACGACGGCTCCTATAAATTTTCATTTTCAGTTTCGGCCCCCTCATTTTAGAATATGTATTCTACCCATTTTGGTGGTAGGCAACAAGAAATATCAGACAAGCTCTTGGATATAACTTATTACTTCATCAGGGTTTTCATAAGAAGCAAACACTTCAGACATAAATTGGAGAAATCTCTTGGGTTTATGTGTCTCATAGTCCTTTATATCAACCGAATTGTAGGGTAATTTTGAAAATTTATAATCTTCTTTTGTATATGGTCTCACTGATCGTGAGTTTGTGTCCAATATACCATCTTGTAGATTTATTTCTTTATCATTCACTTTTTGTAATTGCTCCTTAATAAGGTCACTTTCAGCATGAGCTTTTAGAAATTTCAAAGTACCCCTCAATTCTTGTTCAGAGATCGATAACTCCAGAAAATCTTTTGCTTCAGAAATAATAAACTGACTTACCTTATTGTCGTTGAGATGCCTCCACAGTCATTCATCAGAAAAATATTTAAAAATATTACCATCAATTCACTCAAAAGATTCTGATTCTTTTAGATACATAGCAAAATCCACTGGAATCATTTTACCCTTTACTAAATAGGTTTCTTTTTCAATTTTTTTTACATACTCAGGAGATAATTTATATGAGTAGTTATCTTTTATATATCTGAGAAGTTGAGATCTATTTATCGTTTTATACCACAGCACGAATTGAATCCGGGTAGGCCCTCCTTTTGAATGACTACCTATCATTCCCTTAGTATCTATCCAAGCACCAGAAGGCTTTCCATTGACTACAATCTGCTTGGTCCCATTAGGATTTTTTTTGAAAGAGATAGATTCCCCATTGATAATATTTTTTCCACTAAGCTCTCTTAACATTTGTTCATTATCCCACTTTGATATCTCTCCTCGTACTCAATCATATTGCGAAACATAATTTCATTCATATTGTTTTACTTCCATTTTTTCCGGCTCCAAAACTGGAAACGCATCCAACATTTCTTTTTCTGTATACTTGATAGTAGCATCAATAGAAATCAGCTTTACAAAAAAAGGATCGTCTGGATTTTTCATATGATTAAATCCTGGCAGACGAAGTAGTCAGCCATAGTCTTTACAAACTTTGGGATCTCAAGAAAAAAATCACATAAGTCCTGTGCCTATCTTTACTCGATTCTCTATAGTTCAATCTTTTGAAAATCGGTACAAGTGCAAAGAATTTTTGCTCTCTATAATACAAGATGGTGGTAATGGAGATTTTTCTATTAGTTTCCACTGGTTTTCTTTGGACATATTATCTATCTCACATACCCAAGTCACAATTTTAGTTACAGATTCTTGCTTTCTTTCTCCTTTTTTCATGGGATTTACAGAAAAAAACACAGCAGATCATTTTTGATTTAACTTATTTAGAACATCAAAATCAATTGTGGATAATCTTTTATGTAAGCCAATATCAGATCTAGCCTTATTGTCATCGAATGTTTCGATGGTGCAGTTCTCAAAGTCTGGATATTGAGCCATGAAGTCTTGTAAATCTTTTTCCATTAGTGGATAATAGCAAATAAAATCAAGTTTGATGAAAATTACGCACAGAAAAAAATTCTGCCTTAATATGGTTTGTAAGCCTATTCCCTACCTATCGTATAAAATATCCTTTATCACTTCTAGCTCCTGTTTTTGTTCTCATGTTTTTTGTAATAGGTCGGGCATTTCTTTTTTTAGAAACGAAAGTAGTAGTTTTTTTACTATTTCATTTCTATTCTTATTGTGAATGTAG